>OGZF01000209.1_pt1 | contig 58596 bp, 47 predicted proteins | sample 1576771 | NCBI WGS metagenome assembly OGZF01 (sample SAMEA3541536, study PRJEB24748) | human gut metagenome | biome: human gut; feature: human-associated habitat; material: faeces | place: China | collected 2012
CGAGAAGACTCACCACCTGAAGAGGTGGGAGTCTTCTCGACTGAGATAAAAAATGGTAGGCAACACTTTTTGAAGTGTTATCTACCATTTTTTATTATTTTATATCATTTAAAATTCTTTATAATTTTAGAATAATAATTTAACACATCCATACATACCTGCATCATTTCCAAGTGTTGCAAGTGTCACTTTTGTCTCACGACATGCCTGGAATACTATTTCAGAATATTTTTTCTGGATTCCTTCAATAAGAATGTCTCCCGCTCTTGAAACACCTCCGCCGATTACAAAAACCTCTGGGTCTACTACACCGGCTACATTTGCCAAAGCAGTTCCAAGCACTGTACAAAGCTTGTCAACCAGCTCTAACGCTACTTCATCTCCTTCTTTTGCTACATCAAAAATATCTTTTGCTGTTAATGGATCAAAAGCTGTCAATTTTGTTGTTCTTGTTTCAGTCTGAAGCTTCTTCTTTGCCATACGTACAATTCCTGTAGCAGATGCATACTGTTCCAGACAACCTTTTCTTCCACAACCACAGCATTCTGTTTCCTCATCATCCATATGGATATGGCCAAGCTCTCCTCCGGCTCCATTAGCTCCTGCAATCATTTTACCGTCGATGATGATTCCGCCGCCAACACCTGTTCCAAGTGTGACCATAACAACATTCTGATATCCTTTTCCGCCACCTTGCCACATCTCACCGAGCGCAGCTACATTCGCATCATTTCCTGCCTTGACAAGAAGCCCTGTCTTCTCTTCCAGTTCTTTCTCAACATTTACAACATCCCAGCCAAGATTTACGCATTTATGTACTACACCTTCATTGTCAACCGGTCCAGGCACGCCAAGTCCAATTCCCTGAACATCTTCTTTATCAATATTCTTTTCTTCCATCTTACCAAGTACAGATGCTGCAACATCATCCAATATAGATGCTCCGTTATTCTCTGTATTTGTTTTGATCTCCCATTTTTCAAGAATCACACCGCTCATATCAAACAGACCAATTTTGCAAGTAGTTCCCCCTACATCTACACCAAATCCATATTTTTTCATGCCTTTACCTCGCTGAATCTCTTTCAGTTTCCTTTCTTATTTTTATTTATATTTTACCTAATTTGTTATATTTTCGTCAACCAATAACTTTGCTATCATTTAACTATATTTTTTCATGCTCCTGTTTTTCGCGATCTACAAACATCATGATAAATGCAACAAACAAAAGAGCTGAACAAATTAAAATAGCTCTTTCTTTCATTAGGATTACGAACTTATTTCCAATGATAGCACCCATCACAAAGCATAAAATCACGCCATAATACAAAAGACTTTTTTGCAAACAACTGCTTTTTTTTGTTCTTAAAAAATCCGTCAGATTCTGTGTTGCACTTCGCAAATTACCAATACACATTGTTGTCGCGATCCCATTTCCATGAATCTTACGAAAACTTTCTACTTGAATTCCGCATGCAAAAGATGTAAGACTGTTCGCCAGCGTATTCATATCTTGTGAAATAAAGCTTACCCCCATAAGTACAATAGCCTCCACCAATACAGAAAATTGCCTCCAGTGAAACAAACCTTCTTCATTACTCTTGTAACGAATCACTTCAGCCAGCGCAATTCCGATTGCAAATGCCATCACCGGGAAGAAATAATGTGCCGCCAGTCCCCATTCTTTCTGTGATAAATGAATTCCAAGTAAAAGCATATTTCCTGTCTGTGCATTTGCAAATACCCCGTCCCTGCACATATAGGAATATGCATCCATAAATCCTCCTGCTACTGCAAGCACAATTCCCAGTCGAATGGATTCCGACATTTGTTTCGAATGTTTCATTTCTCTACACTTCTCTCTTAATTTTCTCGTTTTGTTCCCCAGAAAAACAATGCAACAGTTCCAGGGCCTGTATGACTTCCAATCGTGGTCCCAATGTCATTGATCATAACATTTCCTTTCAGATTCGGAAAACGCTCTTCTATCATATCTGCAACTTTTCTTGCATCTTCATAACATGCTGACTGGGACATAAAGCATTTGTCTGCATATGCTAAACCATTAACGGCAAATTGCTCCATCTTCTTCACTATTTCTTTGCTGACTTTTTTCTTTCCACGTATCTTAAATCTTGGAATTAATTTTCCCTCATTGCTTACATTTAATAGTGGACAAATATCTAACGCTGTTCCAAACCATCCCGAAATCTTAGATATTCTTCCCCCTTTAATAAAAAATGTAAGGTCTGTTGTGAAAAACCAATGATGTACTTCCAGCTTATGTTCTTCAGCCCATGAAGCAACCTCATCAATGGATTTTCCTTCATCTCGCAAATCTGCCAGCTTATCCATCAATAGTCCATATCCGGAAGATGCTGCAAGCGAATCAATAATATAGATCTTTCGGTCCGGATATTCTTCTTCCAGCATCTCTTTCGCTGTGCGTGCTGAATTCAAAACTCCTGAAATTCCTGATGACAATGTCACATGTAAAATATCTTTTCCATCTTCAAGAAATGGTCGAAAATATTCAACAAACTCACCTACGTTGATCTGTGATGTCTTGGTATCCGCACCATCCTGCATCTTTTTATAAAACTGCTGAAATGGCATAGACTGTCCAAGATCATCCGGATACTCTACTCCATCCATAAAATAGTGAAAACAAATATATGATATCTTTCGTTCTTCAAAAAATTCTTTTGGCATATCCGCCGTAGAACAACAACTTAAAATATACTCTTCCATCTGCTACTCCCTCCATGTTATCACTTATGTTGTTTCCTATTATAAAGCATTTACCATAAAAGACAATTCCTTTTTCCTCTCTCTTTTAAGTTCGTATAAACTGACCTTGTGAAAAACACAACGTTAATTTTTTATCGTTATATTGCATAAATTTTAACAAATTATTTTTTAGATTTTTGTGCATTTTTCTTGCTTTTTTTTAGATTATCGCATAAAATAAACTTAATCAAGTTTACGTGTTACATATTATGCGTATATACATTTGTAATTTATTTATGAAAAGGAGAATTTGATATGAGTAGATTAGAAATCCCTACCCCTATCCGGGCTCAGGTCGTTGTTGAAGGACTCTATCGTGATTTGGAACGTCGAATCGAATCCAGCCCTCCGGGACTTTGTCCTGTAGATATGACTCGTGCCTTTCTTGAAATGTGTCACACACAATCCTGTGGAAAATGTGTCCCTTGCCGTGTCGGTCTCTGGCAGTTAAAAAACCTTTTGACAGATGTTTTAAATGGCGAAGCTACCATGCAGACACTAGATGAAATGATGGAGCTTGCTACTTCTATTATGGAAAGTTCTGATTGTCCGATTGGATACGAGGCTGCTCATATGGTCTACAAAAGTTTATTAGGCTGCCGTGAAGATTATGAAGAGCATATTCGTCAGGGAAGATGTACATGCCAGTATACTCAGCCGGTTCCTTGTGTATCGCTTTGTCCTGCACATGTTGACATTCCTGGTTATATCGCACTTGTAAAAGCAGGTCGTTACGCAGATGCTATCCGCTTAATCAGAAAAGATAATCCATTCCCTACAACCTGCGGTTTTATCTGCGAGCATCCTTGTGAAGCACGTTGTCGCCGTAATATTGTTGACGATGCTGTCAATATCCGCGGTCTCAAACGTGTAGCAGCTGACTTTGCCGGCGAGGTTCCACCTCCGGTCTGTTCACCATCTACAGGTAAACGAATTGCTGTTGTAGGCGGAGGTCCAGTCGGACTAAGTGCTGCATATTTTCTGCAGTTAATGGGACATCAGACACATGTATTTGAGATGCTTCCAAAATTAGGTGGTATGCTTCGCTATGGTATCCCTAATTATCGCCTTCCTAAAGACCGTCTGGATGATGATATTAATGCAATCTTAAAAACAGGTGTCGAAGTTGAATATGGTAAACGAATCGGTAAAGATATGACTATCCAAAGTCTTCGTGAAGATTATGACGCTGTCCTGATTGCAATCGGAGCAAGTACAGATAAAAAACTTGGTATCGAAGGTGAGAATGCAGATGGTGTCCTCTCCGCAGTTCGTTTTCTCCGTGATGTCGGCGAAGGAACACCTGCAAATCTTGAGGGACAGGAAGTTGCTGTTATCGGTGGCGGTAATGTATCTATGGACGCAGTCCGCACTGCAAAACGTCTCGGTGCCAAAAAGGTAAGTATTGTATATCGTCGTCGTACAGCTGATATGACAGCTCTTGCAGCTGAAATTGAAGGAGCTATCGCTGAAGGAATTGAAATACAGACTCTGATGGCTCCATCCAAAATTCAGGTAGATGACAATAATCATGTAACCGGTATTTATGTTACTCCGCAAATGATCAGCAAGATCAAAGACGGACGTGCAAGTGTACGACCGACAGGAGAAGAAGACGTATTTATTCCTTGTCAGACACTGATTGTTGCCATCGGACAAGATATCGAATTTCAGCATTTTGAAGAAGCTGGTGTACCTGTTCAGCGCGGTAAAATCCAGACTGCAACTTCCGGTGGATTTGATAATATTCCTGGCGTATTTGCCGGTGGAGACTGTGCATCCGGTCCTGCAACTGTAATCAAAGCAATTGCAGCTGCTAAAGTAGTCGCAGCAAACATTGATGAATATCTTGGATATCATCATATCATCAGCTGTGATGTTGAGATTCCAGAACCAGAACTTTGTGATCGTAAACCTTGCGGAAGAGTAAACTTAACGGAACGTGAAGCAGGTGAACGCGTCTGCGACTTTGATGGTGTTGAAAACTGTATGTCCAAAGCTGAGGCAGATCAAGAAGCCGAACGTTGTCTGCGCTGTGATCACTTCGGTTATGGAAGCTTCAAAGGAGGTCGAGAAACATTATGGTAAATATTACGATTGATAACCAAAAAATCTCCGTACCGGAAGGTACAACCATTATGGAAGCGGCTGCATCCATCGGCATCCAGATTCCAAAACTTTGCTATTTAAAAGGCATTAACGATATCGCAGCCTGTCGTGTCTGTGTTGTCGAGCGCGAAGGAATGGATCGTCTTATGACCTCCTGCAATAACGTTGCGATAGAAGGCATGGTTATTTACACAAACAGTCCTAAAGTTCGTGATGCCCGTAAAAAAACTGTACAGCTTATCTTATCTCAACATGATTGCCAGTGCGCAACTTGTGTAAGAAGTGGAAACTGTACATTACAGAAAATCGCAAATGATTTGAATATCCTTGATATTCCATACAAACAAAGACTGGAAGATTTTCCATGGGAAAAGGATTTTCCTTTTATCCGTGATTCCAAAAAATGTATTAAATGTATGCGCTGCATCCAGATTTGTGATAAAATTCAGGATTTACATATCTGGGATGTGACAAGTACCGGTTCTAGAACAACAGTAAATGTAAGAGGAAACAAAAAGATTTCTGATGTATCTTGTTCACTTTGTGGACAGTGCATTACACATTGCCCTGTTGGTGCACTTCATGAAAGAGACGATACAGAAAAAGTATTCCGTGCCATTGCCGATCCAAATAAGGTAGTTGTAGCACAGGTTGCTCCTGCTGTACGTGCCGCATGGGGTGAAGCTCTCGGATTATCTCGTGAAGAAGCAACTGTAGGAAAAATCATGGATTCTCTCAAACGTCTTGGTGTAGATTATGTATTTGATACAACATTCTCTGCTGACCTGACCATTATGGAAGAAGGAAATGAATTCCTGCAGAGATTTACAAAAGGCGAATTAAAATTACGTCCAATGTTTACATCCTGCTGCCCTGGATGGGTTCGATTTATCAAATCGCAATACCCTCATCTGGTTCCACAGTTATCAACTGCAAAATCTCCACAGCAGATGTTTGGTGCAGTCATGAAAACTTATTTTGCTGAATCAATTGGCGTAAAACCAGAAAATATTTACACACTTTCCATCATGCCTTGCGTTGCTAAAAAAGGCGAACGAAACATGGAACTGTTCTATAAAGAATATGCCGGAAATGATATTGATGCGGTTCTTACAACCCGCGAACTTACACGTATGATTCGCTCTTCACACATTTCACCTTCTACATTAGTAGACCGTGAATGCGACCCACTTATGAAAGAAGGAAGCGGTGCCGGTGTAATCTTCGGTGCAACCGGAGGTGTTATGGAGGCAGCTCTTCGTTCTGCCCACTATCTTGTAACAGGAAAAAATCCAGAGCCGGATGCATTTAAAATTGTACGAAGCCCATCTTTTGAAACAGGTGTTATAGAGGCTGAAGTACAGCTTGGCAGTGCAACTGTAAAAGCTGCTGTTGTCAGCGGACTTGGCAATACACGTAAATTACTTGAAGCAATCGAACACGGTGAAGTACACTATGACTTCGTAGAAGTTATGGCCTGTCCTGGCGGATGCGTTGGAGGTGGCGGTCAGCCAATCCATGACGGAGAAGAACTTGCCCATGAACGTGGTGAAAATCTCTACTTCCTGGATGCCAATGCACCACTTCGTTTCTCTCATGAGAATCCGGATGTATTGAAGCTGTATGCTGACTATATGGAGAAACCATTATCTCACAAATCACACATGCTTCTTCATACAGACCATAATGCCTGGGAGATGCCAAAAGCTTAAATAACTTTTTAACACAATATCAATTTTAAACCAAATCTAACCCTTCATATTTATAAAAAAAGAGACGCATATCCGTTTTCAATAACGGTTACGTCTCTTTTTTACGACTCTTTGATTACTTACCTTTTATTCTACTCTTCATCATATGTATCTAAGAAATGATGCTTCACGCCATGCTCTTTATATGCCACAATTGTACTTAAATTCACATTCTCGACACTCTTAAAAATATTTCCTTCAACATATTTGTTTGTCTTTTTCAATTCCTGGATAAGTGCCTTGATTTCCATTCTTTTTGACTGATTTTCTTCGTTATTACATGTTGTGCATGTATCCGTAAATTTGCAGGCACACTGAATAAAATGCAAATTGTTGTAATCTCTCCACGCTTTAATACTATCCTCTCGAACCAGATATAATGGACGAATCAATTCCATTCCTTCAAAATTTGTACTGTGAAGCTTCGGCATCATCGTCTGAACCTGTGCTCCGTACAACATTCCCATCAAAATCGTCTCAATAACATCGTCATAATGATGACCCAGAGCAATTTTATTGCATCCTAATTCTTTTGCATAACTGTATAAATGTCCTCTTCTCATTCGCGCACACAAATAACATGGTGATTTTTCTATATTGTATACAGAATCAAAAATATCTGACTCAAACACCGTGATCGGCACTTTCAGCTTTCTTGCATTTTCCTCAATAACCTGTCTGTTCGCAGGGCTATATCCCGGATCCATAACAAGAAATTTTACATCAAACTGAAACTTATTATGTCTCTTCAATTCCTGAAACAACTTTGCCATTAGCATGGAATCCTTACCACCAGAAATACAAACTGCAATTCGATCTCCCTCTTTTACCAATTCGTACTGATTGATTGCTTTTGTGAATTTGCTCCAGATTGGTTTATGAAATTTCTTCCGGATACTCTGCTCCACATCTGCGCAGATTTCATCTGCCTCCTGCTGCTTCATCGTGTCCAGCAACCATGCAATGTAACCTCCTTGAAGACTTACCGCATCATAACCGGATTCACACAATGCTTCTGCCACATCTGTACTGAAGCGCCCTCTTGCACAACAGATAACCAGTTTCTTATCTCTTGGAAATGCATCTTCTGTCTGTTCTTCTATCGCCTTATGTATCTCTTCTGCAGGCACATGAACCGCATTCGGAATGCTGCCATGTGCCACTTCAATTTCATCTCGCATATCGATAATCTGGTAGCTGTCCTTATCCAGATTTCTTAATTCCTGTACCGTAATTCCCATCTTTGTAATTCCTTCTCTATATGATATCTAATTGCTTTTGAATATACCTTTAACATCCTATCACGTTTTGCGGGATACGGCAACTGGGAGTGTTTGTATTTTGGTTATGAATTGGCGATACGGTCCTTCTAGAGAAAATAGAATGTGAATTTCTGTTCAGTTTCCATGAGCAAGAAATCCAATATGATGCTTTCCAAAAAGACCGTATAAGCCAGTACTCTAAAACACAACCACCAGCAACATCTTAAACTGCTCCTGTCCATACACTGCATGTGGGTGTTTGGCTGGCATTACAATGGATTCACCTTCTTTTAAAATGTATTCTTCTCCATCAATTGTGATTTTTCCAACTCCGTCCAGACATGTTACAAATGCATCACCGCCTGACTCATGTGTGCTGATTTCTTCATCTTTATCGAATGCAAACAGTGTTACACTTAAATGTTCATTTTGAGCAAGTGTTTTTGAGACAACCTGACCTTCCTGATATGCTACCTGTTCTTTTAATGTTACTACTTCTGCTTTGTTAAAATTTTTAATTCCTGCCATTTTTTTCTTCCTCCAAATATTTTTTATTTTATTATAAACCGATGTTTAGCAATTTAACCATTATTGTTTATTGCCGCATCTATTAATCTTATATCTTATATTGTTCAATCTCTGACAATTCCAACTAATCCAGAATTTGACCATCTATAGAAATTGTCACAACCTGCCACGGAATAAATTTTCCACTGTAATCTACAGCATTAAACTTCGGACATCCAATCAGCATCACCTTTCCACGCATGAATTCCTGATGTATATTTGCATATGCATAAGCTGTACAGTCTGCTGCAATCAATAATTTTGCTCCCTTGTTTTCCTCCCTCTAAACTTCATTTTCAAAAATGCTGCCCCTGATATTCAGAAAGCAGCACTTTTACTAATATATTTTATTCACATTTTAAGCTATTCGTTTCCACATTATTATTTAAAAATCTTTACATAAGGATTTTCTTTTGTATAACGCTCCCATTTTTCTTTCTCTTCTTGAATCTGAGTTTCTCCATTCGGATCTCCCGTTTTCATAAAGTTTGTCCAGCATGTCACCATTTCTTCACTCAAATCATAATCATACTGCTCCATTGGTCTCCAGCATCTGCCCAATGTACCAAATGTATACCACAACTCTGATGAATGGAAGGCCCCCCAGTCATCTCCCGGAAGTTCATGTGCAAAATGATACAGATACGCCGGCGTACCTTTCTCTTCTCTTGTTGCAGCCCAACGCTTGCACTCTTCCATCAAAATTCCTGTCTTTCCTTCTTTTACTTCATCTGGTGTTGCTCCAAGATCATCTGTCACAACACCACACATATAAGGAATATCCTTCATTGTTCCTTCTTTCCAAACATCTTTAACTGTCTTTTCCAGGACATATCCATCTGCATTTGGAACAACAACAAGACTCCTTCCTGTTTTCCACATCTCATCATCTAATTTTGCTTTTGCTTCAGACAATTCTTCTGTTGACATTGCACGAAGTTCTTCCAGCGAAGTTTTTCCGGTCAGTTCGACAAATCTTTCACCGATTTCCTCTTCCTCTTTTAATGTCGGTGTATAAAGTACATCTGCATCACAACTGATTCCACTCTGCATAATTGCCTTTGCCGGAATATCTCCTGTCAGTTTACTTGAACAAAGCACCTGTGTACTCATACTTCCTGCAGACTGTCCAAATACTGTGATATTTTTACTATCTCCGCCAAAGTTCTCAATATTATTTGCAACCCATTTTAATGCTGCGATCTGATCTAAGATTCCATAATTTCCAGAAATATGTCTTTCATTTTCTGCATCCAGCCATGGATGTGCAAAAAATCCAAAAATATTTACCCGATAATTGATTGTAACAAGAATTACACCTTTTTTACAAAATGCTTCTCCATCAAATTCCAGTTCACTGCTGTAGCCGCCGCCAAATCCACCACCATGGATCCAGAATGCCACCGGAAGTCTCTCTCCTTCTTCATGCTCCGGCACCCAGATATTCAAATACAGACAGTCTTCTCCCATTCCCGGAACAAATTCTGGATTATTATAAAATTCCTTATGAAAACGTCCCATAAATGGATGCTCTGCTTTCGGTAATTCCTGCATACACATATTCTGAAATGTATCTGCTTTATATGTACCTTCCCATGCATCCATTTCCTGCGGAGCTTTCCATCTCAGCTCTCCTACTGGAGCCTTGGCATATGGAATCCCTTTAAATACAACATATCCATTTTTTTCAACACCTTCCACTACTCCTTTTGTAGTTCTTACCATTTTTTCTCTCCTTTTTAATAATGCCATCTATATAGTAAGCACGACAAAACACAGATTACTTCTCGCTTTGTCGTGCTTAGTTAATTTATTCTCTAATTTTTTCGTCTGCTTGTTACAAGCTCTTTTACCTTCGGTCCTGCGAGCTGAATCAAGATTACGATAATCAAAATCGTTCCTTTAATCGCATCATTAATTAGTGAATCCATCTTCAAGGCCACAATTATTTTATCTATGATTGTATAAGACATAGCTCCGAACAAAATGCCAAGACATCTTCCTTTTCCGCCTGACATACTGATTCCACCGAGTACCACTGCTGCGATTGCATACATTTCATAACTTTTTCCTGTCGTTGCCGGGTCGGAAGATCCGTTCATTGCAATCCACAAAAATGCTGCAATACCTGTCATAACACCCGCTAGAACAAATACAACCACTTTCATTTCACTAACACTGATTCCCGACATTTTGGCACCTTTTTCGTTACTTCCAATTGCATATACCTTTTTACCAAATTTTGTACTCGTAGAAATGTACACAATCAGTGCTGTCATAATCAGCAAAATAAGTCCTACCACCGGAATTGTAAGGAATTTTCCATTTCCAAACTGATACAATGCCTGATACGAAGTGTGACTGGATGCCATACGATAAACAGAACTTCCACCTCCGCATAATTCTTTTGAAATATGCTGGCATGCATACTGTGCTACGGAACGATAAATTAACATTGTCGCAAGTGTCACAATAAACGCTGGCATTTCTACTGCACCGACTAATACACCATTAATTAATCCACATATTGCGCCAAATACAATTGTAAATAATAATGTTATAAAAATATTATCCGTCATATTAAAGATGACAACTGCAAATCCACTGACCATTGCCAGCATTGAACCTACTGACAGATCGATTTCACCAGTCAGGCATACAAGACCCATCCCAAGTGCAATGATTCCAACTACAGCAGAATGACGAAATATATTCATCACCCCGTTCCATGTCAATCCATTGCTCGATAACGCATATACTAAAAAGATTACTAAAAATACAAATACATAATTATAGCGGGACCATATTTTCCCCAACATTGATTTTTTTGTTTTCATCTTTATCGCTCCTCCCCTGCATTCAGTGCATTTGTAGAATACATCATAACGGTCTCTTCATTGATTTCTTCATGCTTTAACATCTTCACAAGCTCTCCGTCATAAAATACTGCACATCGGTCTGCCACTTTCTGTAATTCAGGAATCTCCAATGTGTTGATCAAAATGGTTTTTCCGGATTCTGCCAGCTCCAAAATCAATTTGTAAATTTCCGCTTTCGCTCCTACATCAATTCCCTGTGTCGGATTATCCAGCAAAAGAATCTCTGCTTCTGTATTCAGCCATCTTGCCAGAAATACTTTCTGCTGATTTCCTCCACTCAAAGAAGTGATTGGATCTGCACTGTTCTGTGCCTTTACATTCAACAATTTTTTGTATTTTGCAAATTTGTCCTCTTCTTTTTTCTTTGAAATCTGGAATTGTTTTGCTGACAATGTATGTTCTGCCAGATACATATTTTCCAGTAAACTCATATCCGCGATCACTGAATTTTCTTTTCTGTTGGCAGGAAGCATCGCGATTTTATGTTTCATCGCTTTATGTATCGAATGTAGCGGAACATTTTCTCCATTTACATGAATTGCACCACCGTCTGCACGAGTCACACCGAAGATTCCCTGTAACAATTCACTGCTTCCGGATCCCTGCAGTCCTGTCATTCCAACGATCTCGCCCTTTTTCACATCCAGATTTACATTTTTAAATCCATGACCTGTAAAATTCTTGATCTCTAAGATGGTATCTCCACATGCACGCGTCTGATAATTTTCCTCTGCATTGTAATTGGAACCTACCATCATCTTTGTGATTGCTTCCGGATTGGTATCTGCAATATTGCCTTCTCCAATAAATGTTCCATTCATCAGTACTGTATAGCGATCTGCAATTTCAAAAATCTCCGGCATCTTGTGGGAAATGAAAATAAATGATGTTCCTTTTTCCTTTAATCTGCGGATAATACGGAATAAATGATCGATTTCCTGGTTATTCAGAGATGTTGTCGGCTCATCTAAGATCAATAACTTTGCATTAAAAAATAATGCCTTTGATATCTCAAGCAACTGTTTCTGGCTCGGCGTCAGTTCTTCTACTTTCTCATCCGGGTCAATCTCTACTTCCAGTTCAGCAAATAATTTCTTTGCCTCATCTTTCATTCGTTTCTTATCCAATTTTCCAAATTTATTGGTATATTCCTTTCCAAGAAATATATTTTCATAAACAAGCAAATCATTGAACAGATTCAGTTCCTGATGGACAAATGCAATCCCCTGCTGCTCTGTCTGTTTGACTGATGTATTATTCAATTCTTTTCCATCAAACAGAATCTTTCCTGCATCTCTTCGGTATACTCCGGTCAGCACATTCATCAATGTTGATTTTCCGGCACCATTCTCACCTAACAGTGCATGTACTTCTCCTGCTTCCACTGTCAGATGTACATCCTTCAACACCGGAATATCGTTAAATGCTTTATATATTCCACTCATTTCCAGTCGTTTCATGCACGTTTCCTCCTCGTTTTTCTCTCTATTCTGTCGTTTTGCTGACAGATCAACATCTATCTTTTATTATATCATTTTTGACTCACAAGTAAATAAATTTAGATGCTCATATATAAACAAAACATTCTTAGGTAACACCAGCGTCACTAGGTTCGACAAAACCTCGCTAAGTGTTCACAGTAAAATATACGGAAGTCTGCAAGCAGACTCCCGTATCAAATTCCTTAATAACTTCTATCTACAAGATTTAGAATGAAGGATAGTCTGCAACATTGTCAGATGTAACATCTTCACATTCAATCACATGATCCTGTTCTACGTCTTTACCATCAAGATGATCAACCATATCCTGAATTGCTGTCTGGATCATAGCCGGGCTATATGTAACTGACATGATTCCGCCAAGCTTACCAGCGATATCCTGATATGAGTTACCACGAAGTACTTCGTAAAGTTCATCTAATCCGCCACATCCTGTGATAACAGGTTTGTTAGCATAGAAAGCATCTTTTGTAGAATCACTGATTCCACCACCATTGAGGGCTTCTAAGATACCCATTGTCAACTCATCATCCTGTGCATAGATCCATTTGATGTCTGCGTTAGAAGCATCTCCCATCAGAGACTCAAATGATTCTTTTGTATCAGAACGGCTCCAGTTCATAGCTCCTGAATATGTAATTGCTTTGAGGTCATCCTCTGTCCATTTTGCATCGTCTGCGATCTTAGATCCGCCGAATTCAAGTTCTCCTGTAAGATAATCTGTAAATCCGCTGTCACGTAATGTTGTAACTGAAGATGTGTCGCCTTCGTAAACATATACTTTATCTCCAGGTTTCATTCCGTTTTCTACAAAGTATGCTGCCGCACCGGCACCGATTCCCTGATTATCACCTTTTACATTTGAAACAGCGCTTGGAGCCACTGCATCAATGATACGGTCAAATTCTACGAATGGAATATCTGCATCTACTAACTGCTGAATTGCAGACTGGACTGTATCATCCATAGGCTGTACAACTACTGCGATATCTTCCTCTCCACTTGCTACGATATCTTCGATTTTATTAATCTGTTCAGCTGCATCAGAAGAAGTAATTACTTCTGCGGAATATTTTCCATCTTTGTTCACTTCTTCTACTTTCTCTTTTGCGAATGTTGCAACAGAACCTGTCCATCCGTGATCTTCTGCTGCAGTTAACACATAAATATGTGTAGCTCCTTCATCTGATTTTGCTGTATCACTACCATCCTTTTTTGACTCATTACTTCCACATGCTGCAAGGCTAAGAACCATAACACCAGCAAGAAGAGTTGCTAAAATTTTCTTTTTCATAGTGATTTCTCCCTTCTTTTTTATTTGATTATGATTTAATTATATCTCTTTATCCTGAAAAAGCTTTTCTTTATCTATCCATTTTCATATTATTTTCAGTCTTATTTTAACTTCAAAATAATACAAGGACAAAAAATATATGCATTTTTTTGTCCTTTATTTTTCTGGTTTGAAGATATCATTTACCTCTTCCCTTTTCCACTTAAGAAGAATTGAAATATCCATTTAGAAACTTCTTCATATCCATATCACTTTCTGTAATCTTTATAAAATAGAATAGTTTCTAACTCGCACAAAAGTCAAAAAGATAACCGGATATTTTCCTTGTAATTTTTACCATACAACTCCTGTGCCTTCCAATCCAATTCCAGCAGCATCCGTCTGGAATCATCCATCTGAGGCAATTTCAGATTTTTCCTTGCTTCCGCTTCACTACTTTCTAACAAAACCGGAATCCAGGAACATTCTTTTATCCTCTTGTAAATATCCTTTTCTGCATTATTATCCAAAGCCCGCACATATAACGCATAACTATAAATCCCACAAATAGATATTTCAACATGACGTACACCAATGAGAACTTTCAATAGGTATCTTCTTAATTCTTCTGCTGAATAGTTCTGATTTGATATTACATTTGCAAGCTGTTCAAAGAACAAATTTCCATTTTGAATGTTGCACTTGTTGTAAACTTTTAAAATCTGTTTTGTTATCGGTCCATAACCGCCCGAGATTTCATTCAGATACTTTGTATTCTGTTCCTCTGTATGTAATGCTAACATTTGCATCAGCTGTTCTCCTAACCGAGCTTCAAATCTTGTTATCACATCTGTTCCTTTTGCGTACTTATCCGATGTTTCTTTTATTTTGTCTTGACGTTCGATAAATTCATTCATATTCACAAAACGAATCTTCATATTGCTGTACATCCGCTTCATTGCTTTTGCATATTCAATCGCATGGATATTCTGCTGTTTTTCCAATATAGCTTTTGCTCCCGGTATAAATTCTTCGGTCACTTCTGCACATGCAGTTGCAAAATTCTTTCCGTTTTCCATACACAGTTTTATTTTCTGCTGATATTCTCTAGGTTCAATAAATAAGAACTGAATCATGTCTTTCAACAATTTTTCATCTGCATCTTCACACAAAATTGCAAGTTCATCCACACAATTCAGTTTTTCCAACATCGATACTGCTGCAAATGCTAAGGTATCAAAGGTTGTCAATGTACAATATACTGGAATTTCCAACACAATATCTGCTCCCTGTTTCCTCAATATCTCTGCTTTTTTGTATTTACTTACAGATGCCAGAAGTCCTTTTTGTGTAAAATTTCCACTTGTAACAACGACAAGTCCATCGGCTTCTGTTTTCTTTTTTATGTGTTGGAATAACTTTGTTCTGTTGATTTCGATTGGTTCAAATTCATCTATTAATGCTGTAATTTTCATAAAGTTCTTCCTCCGATTTTACTCTCATCTATCCTTATTATAACTTTTGCTATAAAAAAAGAAATAGCAAATAATCATCTTCCCGACAATTATTTACTATTTCTTCTTTATTTTAATTGCATTTATACAATCAACAATCTTCTCTCATTTACATGATGTCCAAACTCTGGCATAAAGATAAACGCTTCTTCATCCGGATTCAATGTATCCTGCATAACTGGTGGCATATAAGATGATGTAAAGCAGAATCCATATTTCAAATCATGGAATCCTTGAACAAGCCCACCCGATTTCTTTACTTTCAACACTGCCGGTGTTGTCACATCCCAGTGTGTCTGGAAATTCGATTTCATTTCTTCATAAGTATAATCTTCTCCATGAATATTCCAGATAATATCCTCTTTTTCAAATTTCTCTCCATCTACAAACAATGTACCTGGTCGAATCTGGCTCAAGAAGATTCCTCTATAATATGGAAGTCTAATCTTGAACTGAAATCCTATTGTATCTCCATCTTTTTTAATATTACGAAATCCTACAGACTGTATTACTTCTCTTTCCATTTTCGAATCCTCCTTAATCACCAATATAATTTTTCATCATAATATGATGTTTTCTAAGCGTTTGTCCCACTTCGTATCCAGGTTCATATTTATCTGCACCTTCATATTCGCTCAAGAGATATCCGTCCCAATTTTGTTTTTTAAGCAATTCAATAATTTCTTTATAAGGAATCGTTGTCTCTTCAAACTCATCACTCATATTAATAAATTTTGCATGACAGCAGTAAATATATGGCAATAACGGAATCAAATCTTCTGGCACATTCGGTGTGTAATTTGGATCACGATATTCTCCTTCTGAGAATTCTGTACGGAACACGCTGAAGTCAATATTCAATCCAAAATTCTTTGTACCTGTTTCTTTGATAAAATCAACGTAATCTGTTACCATCTTTCCTTTCAGATTAGATGGTGTATGGATTTCAGGGCACATCTTGATTCCAAGTTCTTCTGCAAGTGGCAGTGCCATCTTGATAATCTCACGCCAGTTCTTTACCGGCTCCAGTGCGTCGTTGATTACCGGCATTTTTGTTCTCATAACAGTGAATCCCAGGCGATGTGCCAGACGGATATCTCTTGCCAGCATTTCATAAGATTCTTCTGTTGTCAGATCACGGTATCCCAATACATGAGAATCGATCCAGTTACCATATTCAACCGGAACAATTTCATATTTATCACACAGACGGAACCATTTTTCCACCCATTCATCTGTCGGATTTGGATAATTTTCAATGTGTGTGTTTGCAAGAATCTCAATTCCATGAGCTCCCATGTCGTGTAAATCTTCAAAACATTCTTCCAATGATTTTGTAAGACCAAATTCTGCTGAATAACTGTACAGTGCAACACCGCGCTTTGGTCCTTTTCTATCATACTGATACATTTTTTCTTCCTCCTTGTCATCTTTTCCGTTTTGTTTTCGTTGAGTTTATTTTATCTCCTTTTTTAACATTTTTCTTTCCTTCAATTTCCAAATATTTTCCTATTTTTGCATTCTACATGAAAAAGCAGGCATAACACGCAACATTTTGTTATCATTTATTGCGTATCATGCCTGACTATATTATGATTTATTAATTTTTCCAGTTCTATCTCAACTTTGACATAAATATCTTCTATTATGAAAACTATACCTAGCATGCATCATCTTTTGATACATGCAACAATATAATCTCCTGTCCCCTCAGTGTCATTCTAATTTGAACCCTCCCTTCCACTGACATTACTCCTTCCATCCGTCGTTCCGGTTGTGTAATCTCTCTCAAATATTTAATATCCTCATTTGTAAGGGTTTCTTCGTATTGAAATTTCTTCCATTCATCCAGAATACTTCCTTTTTCTCTGCAAATACGATTTGATGTGATTGTATAATTACCATCAGCCACATTTTTCAAAACCAAATCAATATTACATTCCTGATTTGTCAAAAATATTTTCTCTACTTTCTCCGGCGAATCAATGGGGTCATTTGCAACAACATAAGTATCTTCATATTTTTGATAATGAAAACCAATGATATGATAAACATCTTTTCCTATCTCTTTTGTAACAATTAATTCTTCATTATGTAATAGCAGTTCTTCTCCTAATTGGTTCAAAAACTGCAATGCAAAATACACCGGTTTTCGAATTGTATCTTTTGTAATCAAACCACTTCCGCCATTTGCAATTCGTTTCGTATCAAAATAATTACTTACCCAATCAGAGCCCATCCAAAGACATACCATATCTGCCATTGAAAGTATTTCAATAATCTTCTTTGTTATATAGGAAGCCCGAAAGCAAGAATCATTCAAAAAATTACGATTTGAAATAGAACTGTTCCATTCAACCACATAAAGAGGGATATCGACCTCTCCTTCTTCCATAATTTGATGAATAGACTGTAGTTTTTCATACTCATAATTTTCTGACTGTGTACGATAATAATTTACTTTTCCATCCTTCCTCGAAGAATCATATGGAAACAAAAGAATAGAAATAAATTCTGGCAAGCAATTATTTTCTTTACTATATTGTAAGTATTCATGCAAAAATTTTACATCATTTGTTACATCAGAAGGTCCTCCTACGCAGGCATCTGGCAATGCCTTTTTTATAACCTGATAGGAAGATCTATAGCATTCTTTATAGTCATACTCCTTATCGATATAATATTGATTTCTTGCAAAATGCACAATATCACTGGATAATTCAAATTTCCATTGTACTACCTCTTCTTTTCCATATCGCTTTATTATATGGTGAATAAAATCTTTCAACATTGCTATCCAGATATCTTTTGATTGAAATACAATACATTCTTCTTCGAAATATAATGTATTTCCCATAGATGATAATACTGTATCTGGTCTTCTTCCCAAATCTACAAATGGTTTTATATGATGAGACACTAAAAAATCTAATGCCAGATCAATCATATCATAATTATAGTTTCCTTGCGTTTTTCCATCTGTAATCATCATCTTCTTAGAAAAAATATTCCATATCCGTACATATGAAAATCCCAACGTTTCTGTAAGATAAATTGTATGATATTGCAAATTAGCAAGTGTCAAATTATAAACCGAACCAATATTCACTACCTGATTCCAAATTTTTGTCAACTTGCTCTTTCGTCTCACATTAACTTCAATTGCACTATTTTCCGTGTCGAGAGATTTGTTTTTATTTCTTTTATCTCTATTTTCTTTCTTTGTTGGCGTAGTACACTCTTTTTCTTCTTTTTTCTTCTCTCGATATTCTACCGGAGTGCACTGATAATATTGTCGAAACACACGATTCATTACCGAAGCATTAGAGAATCCATTATCCACTGCAATTTTCGTAACTGCCTTCGAAGTTGTCATCAAATCCTCTGCTGCAAAATAGATTCGCACCCGATTTACAAACTCTGCAAATTTCATTCCAGTTTGCTTCTGAAATAATCTGGATAATGTAGAGGTCGCTGTAAACATTTCATCTGCAAGTTCTGATAAACTCACATGATTTTGACGATTTTCATCCACATACTTTACAATCTGACGCATACGAACATCGTCAGAGTTTGTCTGCAGCAAACCTTTTCCAGTTATCCAGACAGATACCAATCCTTGAACAATATAGCTTCTCTCATCCTCTCTGAATCTGTCCGTTTTATTCTTTTGATTATTTCCTATCTGAATCCAATTCTCCATAGTTTACTCCGATTACTTTTCCAATTGTTGTCTTACCGCTTCACATGTCTTATCATTCCCAGCACAGTTTCATTCGCATTGGTGACTTCCAACTGAATGTCTGGATATTTATTCTGAAACACACGGAACACTTCATCGGCGAATCCCTGTCCCATAAAATCAATTCCGCTGCAATCAAATTCTACTTGCTTAAACTGTTCTAGTCTGTAAACAACTCTTCGAGCCTGTGAACGTGCAATTGGTTCTCCATATGGGCACACTTTTTTTAATGGTATTACAGTTTTTACAAATCCTTCTTCTATCGGTGCAAACATGTCAAACACCTCCTTTAATGTATGCGTTGTATCATTTTCCAACTTCATCACAACCATCGTTCCGATTGACTTAAGACTAGTATAATACAAAATCAAATGCGATTGAATTAACTTTTCTTCTGTATATCTTCCTGTGGTAAACACACTTTGTCCCGACCAAATTGCAAACTCTCTCAATACTTTGGAAACAAAAAAGATTCCTTCACCAGAGTGTGCTTCACTTTGCGTTGTCAATTTTCCCTTATATAATTCCAAAATTGCATCTTGAATATCCGCAGAATATCCACATTCTTTTTCTAGGTATGCCCTGATATTTTCAAAAATACCGATTCCATCATCTGTTATTGAAATTTCCGTATATAAAGCATCTTTCTTAACATAACATAAAATATGTTCTGCATTTGCATGTTCAATTGCATTGTTCATCATTTCCATAAATGCGTAGCTCCATATGGCAGATGCCTCTTTTGAAATATTTTGCAATAAAGGGAGGATATCTTGAAAATAGATCTTATCTTCGACTAAAAAATCTGAAGCATCATAGACAAATCGATATCCTTCTGTTTTCAAGCGATAACCACATTCCGATTGCTTCTGTTCTTCCAGTATTCCCTGTTCCAGAAGTTCTTTCAAATATCGTTTTACAGTTGTAACCGATATCCGAAAATTATCCATCGTCTTTTTTATATAATCAGTATCTTGATTCCTGACTTTTTCTAACAAGTATCTTTTAATACTATTTCTTTTTTCTTCCTGGAATGACATGATATCGGCTCCTTTCAAAAACTTTATTTTATATAAATCAAATTTTATTTCTTATATTTATAACTTTATCATGTTTATTATAAAACTTCAATCTTAATAATAAAAAAACTGATACAAAACAAATGAATTTCTCTCATCTGTTTCATATCAGTTTTTCTTATAACTTACAACTTAATATTTATATACTTCTACATATTTCCATTCCGGCATATCTCCTAATCCAAGACTCATCTTCTCATCTCCGTTCAGGATTCTGCCTGCTTTCCATTCGCCATTCACTACTTCTCCTTCTTCTAACCGCAGAAGATCAACTTTCTTATTCTCCCCGGATTTTGCACGGAATGTAAATGTGCTCATCATTCCACCAATCAGGAACTTATTTGGAGCAAGTTCATAAATCACTCCTGCTGCCAATGGTTTTGCCGGTCCTTTCGGTGCATAGGCAATCGCAATATCATATTCTTCACAACTGAAATATGTTCCGTAATCTGTATCTGATTTTCTTACATAGCTCATCAGTTTGTCTGTTCCACGATATTTCAAATATAATGGTTCCATCTGTTCAACCATCTCATAGGTACGTTTCAAATAGTCTTTGCTTCCTTCGATATCAAAGGCAGATGGATCAATGTTCAAAGCGATCATAACTTCCATCGGTGGTCTATCGATTGCTTCCGGCGGCAATACAAGTTCTTCGATCCCGAATGGTGAATAACAGATTGCATTTTTATTTGCAAATGCATACAAACAATAAGAAGAAGTTACTGCATCTTTTCTTACTTCCGGAATCACCAATGGATTTCCTTCATATCCATATTCATCGATTACATTTGCAACATATGGAACGTAAATATCCGGTGCCAGTGTAAATAAGGATGGTGCTACGATTTTCCAGATTTTATGCACCTCTTTTACCGGCCCACCTGACGGATATGAGCCTACATACCATGGATACTGGCGCAGCCATGCATTCGCATAGCACGGAAGTGCGTATTCCTTCTGTCCGGCTTTTGTAATCTTCTCTACTGCCTTTGCAAAATAATATGCCATAAAACATTCTTCTGCATTCTCGCCAAATACCTGTTTCCAGCTTCCTTCTGTCTCGCACAATCCTTTCAGTTCTGCAGGCACATTCTCTTTAAATCTTTCTTCCGCTTCCATACTGTAATCTCGTTCAGTTCCAAGCAGACCAATTTCATTCTCAACCTGCATGATGATAACTGTCGATTCCTGTTCATCGATTTCGCGAATATGAGCCATTACTTTTGCAAATGCATTGGCATCTTTTTCTATAGCAGCCTCACAGAGTGGTGAAATGGTATTAATTGCCTCTCCATTTACCTTACGCACACGGAAATATGTATCTGTATTCTGTTTCATCCAGCCTGGAACATACATTGATTCACTGTTCTTCCAAAGCCCAAACCACAAGAAAATCAGGTGTTTCTGTTCTTCTCTTGCCTGTGCGATCAATCCATCCACTAATGTAAAATCAAAAACGCCTTCTTGCGGTTCCATTGTCTCCCAATATAGTGGAACAATTACTGAGTTCATATTTAATTCTCTTAGTGCCGGCCATACATGCTCTTCCATATAATCCAGATTGCTGGAACTTGAATTGTGAATCTCTCCGCTGCGTGCAAAGAATGGTTTGTCGTGAACATATAATGTTGGGATTCCGTTGTCGTTTTGAATTCTTGGTATCATGATTTGCTCTCCTTTTCAAATCATTCATTATTATTTGCTTTCTGTTCGAACATCTTTCTTGTCTCTATTATATCGCTCGAAAATGTGTTTTCTCAATCTTAATATCATAGTATTAATATAACAATATTAAGCAGTTGTATTGTTTACCTGAACTTAATTTATGGTATACTATAAGAAAACGTATTATAAAACAGAGGACTTAAAATAATGCTTTATACCTTACACCACTCCACCAAATACCAATTTCTTCCACTGCTACCGGAACTTCTCGGAGTCAATCACCTCCAGGAACCTGTGCAACGTCCCAATGGTTTTCCCTTTTTTCAGTGGTTCTACTGTGCAAAAGGACAAGGAGAATTTATCATCGATAACCAGAAATCTGTCATTTCCAAAGGACAGGGGTTATTTATCTATCCAAACATTCCTCATTCCTACAAAGGACTATCTTCCGACTGGACCGTTCATCTGATTGGTTTTGAAGGTAACGCATGTACCGAGATTTTACAATCTCTAAATATGATTGAAACCGGAGTATATCATTTTTCAAATTCCGATGTATTTCCTACTCATATTGAAAATTTACTCTATCTTTCACAACGCGATATACCAGAAAAAGAGGCAGAATTATCAAAGGCATGTTACAGCATGCTTCTGGATCTCACACCTTGTATTCAGCAGATTCACAATACAACTCCTGCTTCTGAAAATGAACTTGTTCGAAAACTGATTAATTTTATGGAGGAAGAGTACGCCCGCGATATTTCCCTGACTGAACTGGCAGATTATGTAAATCTTTCAAAAGAATATATGTGCAATCTTTTCAAACGCACCATGCAACAAACTATCATGCAGTATCTGCAAACGGTCCGTATCAGCCGTGCACGTGTTTTTCTGATACAGTATCCAGAAAAGCATGTCGCAGAAATTGCCCGGATGTGTGGATTCGAAAGTCCAAGCTATTTTGGAAAAGTATTTAAAAAAATTGCCGGATGTACACCCGACAATTTTCGAAGATAATCATTTTTCTTTTTCTTCCTCTAACAGATTATCTTTTTGTTATTTGTTATTTTTTAGTTCTTCTCTTATCTCTGTAAATGGCTTGATTTTTTCCGGATTTTCTTTGTGTTCACCTATGTGTTTTTCCATCCAAACCATATCATACCATCGCCCAAATTTGTTACCGCATTGTTGAAACCTTCCAACCAGACGATATCCCATATGGTCATGAAACTGCACACTATTATTCGTAAGATGTTCATCTTCTACTGCTGTATACGCAATACAGGCATTTAAATTAAGAATGTTTTGCATTTTAAGAATGTTTTCCAATCCTTCATATAAAGATCTGCCAACACCACTCTTTCTCTGATCTTCACGTACATATATCGTAGTTTCAACTGCCCAGTCGTATGCGGCACGGTTTTTAAATACACCTGCATATGCATATCCTAAAATTTCTCCCTCTTTTTCCTCTACAATGTATGGATATTTTTTTAGAATATTTCGTATTCGTTTTCTAAATTCTTCCACAGATGGAACTTCGTATTCAAATGTTATTGCTGTTTTTTCTACATAAGGTGCGTAAATATTCAAAAGTTCTTCTGCATCATTTTCTGTCGCAATTCTAATCATTTTCCATCTCCCTCATTCTTCTATATAACGTAGACTTTGATATTCCTACTGCTTGTAATGCTTCTTCCAAAGAAATCTCTTTTTTTTGAAAGCGCCTAATCTGCTCTTTCAGAAACTGTTCATCAACTTCCTTTCGTTTTCTGCCTTTATAAATACCCAGCTTCTTCGCCTGCTGAATTCCTTTCTGCTGTTGTTTCTTTCTCTGACTTTCATCCATTTCACATAAATGCTCAAAAATTGGCATCCATGCCTGATAATCTTCCACACACAAATGTAATTTTTCTTTTTTTGAAGTCAATTGAATACCATAGTGCATCATACGATTCAGTCTTTTCACACATTCTTTTGAATTTGTTCCCAATGTTGCAATGCTTTCTATAATAAATTCATCTCCATACTGTCCATCTTCCAACGCTTGTCGCAGTATTGTAGAATTTTGGATTTCTTGTGTTCTCATGTCATCTCTTGCACGTTCTACAATTAAATTATCTATTGCCGCACGCAAATCCGTACGAATGAGCCATTCCAATCTATCATAATAATCCAATCCAACACTTTCCAACAACTCCCACAAATCTTCTCTGGAAGGTCCAGGTGTTCTCTCTGTAATAAAAACAGGCACATAATTCACTCGATAATAATGCTCCAATCTCAAACTCATATCAATTCCCGGTATTCCCTGAAATACTTTTGTAGAAAGAGTATCAATAATTGGCCAAAATGGACTGATAATATATTGAAATTCTTCATTTTCAAATTGTTCATATGTGATTTTACCAACTTGTATTTTTTCATTTTCTTTTGTTACCGCCTTAATAATTCCACTATTGCGATAAATCGGTGTATCTAAAATTGGCTTTGTATATTCATTTCTTGCAACCCAATCCGTCCTCACATATGTTTTCATTCCGTCTCACCTCACATGACTTTCCCGATTAATTTTCGATATGGTTCTTTTATCATCACTTCGTATCTTAAATGCAACATACTTTTATAAAATGTCTTGCGAACCATTGATATTTCCTCTACTCCATCTATTATTTTTTCCATCTTTTCTAAATCAATCTTTGGTTTCATTCGTATCAAAGCATCGTTACATTCTTTATATTGTAAACTATCAATCAATTCATAATATGAACTCTTTTTCCCTTGTAATAAAATCTGTGACGTAGGAAATGTATAGACTCTCTTTAACATTTCTTCTTCCGAATCTAGTATTCTCTGCAACTTTATATCTGTATTCAAGCGCGGGAATAGTGCTGATCCATTATCATATATCGGAGCTATCCGATACTGATTATCCTTTTTCAAAAATCCCCAATTTGAACCATGTCTGTCAAAATTCCCAATCCATGCATCAATTAAATACATATTCCAAAAATGTTGTATTGTCCCTTCTACATCTGTTAATTTCATATTCTCTTCCAACATCCGCATAATATCATCATATGTGTATTTATATCGTTCACGACTTTGCTCTAATGTACTATCCCCGACATCATTGAACGGAACAAATATTTCATCTTCACCAATAAAATCTTTTATTATAACTGCTGGATTCCCATCACAAGTTCCAAGAAAAGTCTGCTGTGTTTCCAGTCCTACCATCTGGAATAAATGAGAACCAATATATTCTGATATATGACTATATGTGATTCCCTGATGTGAGTTCTTCGCATATTTTACTATATATGGTTCTCCTTGAATTAAAATCCCTTTTTTCCGCTCTGCCCCTGTATAGTATCGCCCACTTGGTTTATATTTTGAATAATCCATTTTATCACATCCTACACATTTATTTCATATAATATAACATTCAATGTATTGTGTGTCAATAGAGTATGACTTTATATTGATACTATCCGGTTCTTGTTTTAAATTTCTAATTATTTAATAATTTTTTATTTAAAATATTTAAGTCAAAAAACGGACATACCAGATTTTCTCCAATCTAGTACATCCGCCTTTTCACAAGATTTTATTCAATTTTTATCAAGGTCAGTTTTTCTTATTTATCACATGCACGTTTTCCGGCATCCAGATCTGCTCTGATTTCTTCAACCTTCTTCGGTGTCAGTTTATAGAACAAAAGTGGTACGATTGAAAGTGCAGCAACAATAAGTGGTACAAGATTAACTACAATATTAATTCCCTGCTGTGCTGCAGGTGTCTGCTCTGCATTTGCAACATAACCGGCTGCTGAGAGTAAAAGTACTCCTGCTGAACCACTAATGGCTGTAGAAAGCTTTACACCAAAGCTTAACATAGAAGCTGCAACACCTTCCTGACGACGTCCAAGTTTCCAGTCACCATACTCAATACAGTCAGATACCATACCTGGGCAGATAGCTGATGCAGAGTTTGTTAATCCACAAATAAATGATACAACTAACAAATATGTCTGATTACAATGCGGATTAATAAATAACAAGAAAAATCCGATACACATAATTACATTCAGTATAATCAAATATCCTTTTTTAGTGAATGTTTTTGTTCCCCATGGAACTGTCAATGTACCAATTAACTGTGCAATTGTCATTGATGTAAATACTGTGGCAATTACTCTAAAATCCCCTACTACATAAATAATATAGTATGTAAGTAAGCCCATACGTCCTGATACACAAATAGTACCAAGAACTGTAGCAAGAACAACCATTAATAACTGATCATTTTTAACAATTTCTTTCAAACTCTTAATAAGTCCCATCTTTTCAGCTGACTGAGAAGCATGAAGTTGTTCCGTATATTTTTCTTTACAGCCTGCTGCACAAAGCCAGAATACTGGCACCATAACAACAGACATAATAACTGTTACACAAAAATAACCCCTTGCATTTGCAACATCTGCTTTACTGAAAAATAACAGTGCTGGAGCAATAACGATAGATAAGATAATTCCTATTACAGAAGCACCAATTCCTCTTGCTGTTGCAAGATTCATACGAACTCTTGAATCAATAGCAATCACATGCTGCAATGCTTGATAAGAAATACAGCAAGCTGTGTAAGCCATACCTGTACCTACATATGTAATCAGACATAAAATTACTTTTGCTGCACCCGATACTGGAAATACAGTAAATGTTAAAATGTTAAAAATTGCAAGAAATGGTGGTGCAAAATACAGATATGGTCTGAATTTTCCCCATTTTGTATTCGTACGGTCACAAATATTTCCCATCATCGGGTCATTAATTGCATCCCATACACGTGCAATTAACATTATCATCGAGATAGCACCTGCTGCAAGTCCTACGATATCTGTGTAAAACAACATCAAGTAACTATTAACCATGTACCAACTCATCTGACATCCGATTTCTCCTAAACTATAGGAAAGCATCAGTTTTGGGCTTGTTTTTTCTTTTACATTATTACCCATTTTTCATCCTCCTCTTTCGGTCATTAACCTATTTCCTTGATGAAGAAATATTATCATTTTAAAGGCATTTACAACTATTTAAAAAAATTCAATATCCTTATATAGAATTGTTCTTTTTTAAGAAAATTTTACATCAGGTTTATAAACAACAAATTTTGGTATCAGATTTTTGTCCTTTTATCTTTTATAATAAGAGAGCTACTTCAAGCATCTATTCATGCTTAAAATAGCTCTCTACATTACAACTCTCCTACTACAATTCCTTGTATCTCCTGCGCTGCAACACGCGTTTCTACTACAAGCGTATGATCCACAGCCTCAACTTTATGAATTGTCATTTTAGGCTGGCACCATTTTTTCAGATAATCGACTTCCATCAAAGACAAATCATTAAAATAATCCAACTCTTTCCATTCATTCTGTACATTTCCATTTGTCTGGCTTACCGAAAACAATTTTATAATATAAGTTCCATTATTTACATTATTAATCTTAAAACTCATCTGCATACTTTCATTATCCGAATAAAAGCGCTGCTGATTTTCCATTTCTATCTCATTTTCATTTCTGGAATAATAACGGAAATTCAAATGTTTATAATTATGACAACATATAAAGAACAATCCATTTTCCTTGCAGGAGACAATTGCATTTTTATTTTTTCCAAGAATATAAGATTCCAGATGATTCATAAAATCAAAAGCAAAATATGCCGGCTTACGAACTCCATTTCTTGTAATCAATCCACAACCGCCGAACAGGAATTTTTCTGAATCAATACTCTCTGAAAAAATATCTGTTGCAACCCAATACCCCAGAGAATCAATTTCTCCATAATTCTCAATGAGATTCTTCATAATATATGCACTTTTATAACATCCATCGTTGAGGCAATTACGATTTGATAATGTGGAGCTCCATTCTGTAACAAAGAGTTCAACATCTTCCATTCCTACTTTTTCCATCTCGTATTTGGCCTCCTGAATCTGATGATATAGATAACTCTCATCTGATGCATATGGATTTCTTCCCGCTTCCAGAATATCCTCATCCCTCAGATATGGATACGAATAAAGTGAAATAAAGTCCGGCTGATGCTTTTGTTTCTTCCAGTCAAGTAACAATTGATGAAATTCTTTTCCCATAATATTCAAACTGAATCCTGCGCCGCCAACTTTAATATTTGGTGCATAGTTTTTAAATATCCCTGCTATCACATCAAATACATCAAAATATTCATCTAATGTAACCGTTTCCTGTATCGCTGAATTTTTTTCGATCTCAATATACCAGGTTTCTACTTCTTCTCTCCCATATCGCCTGGTCCAATGACGGATCAGATCTTCCAGAAACCATTTATTCGATTCGATCATATAAATATGGCTCTTACCTTTTCTTTCCAGAATTGACGGATCTACTCTTCCAAAAAAAGTATGATTCTTAAATCCCATCTCAACATGTGGTTTGATTTTCAATCCTACAAGAAAATCGATTACCTGATCGAGCAGGGTAAAGTTATACTTTGTATTCTTCTCATCGATATGGATCATCATGTTTTCCGAAAAGACCTGCCAGAATCTCATGTATTCAAATCCAAGATGTTCTTTTAAATACTGCACCTGTTCCCTCACATCATAACGCATCAGATTTTCTGCCGGGCCAATATTAATCATTCGCCTCCAGTACTTCTTTGTCTTCTCTCTTTGTTTTGCATCTACTTCCAATACCGATACGACTGAATCTGCTGCGCCCGCAGTGCTGACCAGATTGGATGCAAGATACTGCTCTACCTTCTCCAGTATTTCACTGCTGTTCTCTGTATTTTCCGGAGTTTCTGTTTTTTTCTGCATCTGTGTACGATATTCCGCCGGTGTAATCTGATAACTTTCTTTGAACACCTGATTGAATGATGCCAGATTTGAAAATCCGTTGTCCATCGCTACTTTCAATATCGTCTTATCAGAATACAACAGTTCACTCACTGCATGATCCAGACGGATATTATTCAACAGCTTTAAAAAACTCATCCCAAAGTTTTTCTTTATATATTTTGATAAATAAGCATTCGACAAATATAATCTTTCCGCCAGCTCCTGCAGAGTGATCGGTTCTCTGTAATTTGTCATGATAAAACTCATAATCTCATTCATACGCTCATCTTGTATTCCACGCAGCGAATCGTATTGCTTCATTCCTTTTTTCACAATAAAATCCGATGTAATCAGATAAATCAACTGGTAATAAATACTATTCTTTAATGCAATTGCCTGTCCCTCGGTCGCCTGATAGAGATTAAAAATCTGCCTGATATAATATCTCATCTTTTCATAGCTTTCTGATTTTTCCTCCGCAGAATTACACCAGAAAAACGGCTGTTCCCCACTAAATATTTCTGTCAGCATCGTATAATCAATAAACAGACTACCAAACAACACCTCATCATCAGAAAAATATTCATGGCGCACCTTGGAGTTGATCAGTATAAAGTCCTCTGCATTTAAATGATGCGATTCTTCCTCATAATTGATCTGAAGCGAACCATCCAACACATAGATAATCTCAATATCCTGATGAAAATGCATAATCTGTTCCCGCTTGGTAGAAAAACAACAGCGGACAATATTTTCATATTTCAATGTATGTACCCTCTCTCTGACATACCACAAACAGCAGACATGATTCTGCCTGCTGTTTGTATCTGTCATTTCTTATATTCTATTATAGCGATTCTCCCGGCTTTTGAAAAGTTATTTTTCATTGTAGAAAATCTTTACTTCTCCATACATTCCTGTCGGTTCGAGTGTTTCATGATTGAAATCAAATGGTGGTCTCATACCTTTTAACTGCTCTCTTGCAGGTGTTGTAGCTACTTCAATCACAATGTTATTCTTACCTGCCTGCAAAGATTCTGTGATATCCATCTGATATGGTGGGCGGATACATTTTCCAACTTCCTGTCCATTTACCACAACTTTCATTACCTCATACACATGTTCTGCGTACAGATAAGCCTCGGCTGGTGCTGTATCCAATTCAACCTCGGATTCATAGCGGATCACACCTGAGAATGTCGGATCTTTGAATGAAATCGGCTCCAGTGTTTCTACCTGTTCTGTTTCTCCAAAGTTCGGATATTCGATTGCTCTTACTTTGCCCACATTCCATGATGCAAATTCAACCTGTTTTTCACATTCATTTCTCTGCTGTGCAAATGATCTGTGTAAGTTTTCCACTACCTCTCCCTCTGTTTCGACAAGCACTGCGATTTCTCCCGGCTCTAATTCTAATGAAACTTTTGTAGCCTTCTGGTCTTTCAGGATTGTCGAATCATTTTCTACACTTCTGTACTCCTGTTTCCATGCATCATAATACTTCACTTTATATTCCAGTGGAAGTGTCACATGTCCTGTAAATTTATCCTCTGCTGATTCATTTAAGAATAGAAACAGATTCTTTCCATCTTTTACATAATGATAGAAACTCAAATCTTTAAACTCTGTATCTACAGCAATGTCAAACATGTCTTTATTCTTCAACTCTGCTGAAAGGGAAGCAAGTTTCACTACTTCATAGGATGCAAGTGCTTCCAAATTGTTACCATTAACTGTTCGATCTGGCAGCTTATCTACAAAGATAACTGGGAATTCTGCATGTTCCTTTACAAATTCTACGAAATCTACTGCAATCTGCTCTGTATATGGAACAACCAATGCTTCAAACTTCATTCCGTTCATATACAATACATTATTTTCCACTTTTCCGTTGTAATCTTTCAGATTTGTCAACATATCTCTGCTCACAATATTGAAATCTATCTGATGCTCTATGAGTTCTCTGCACACCTTCTGCATCGGCATATAATTTCCAGCCCAGTCAGCTTCACCATCGTACAAAACTGCAACAGATGCTACATGTAAACCATTACTTAGCAATTTACACATTCTGTCTCCATATTTCATTAATTCTGCAAAATAAGGAAACTGTGGGTTATTTCCTCTTGCATAGAAATGAGGCGGACAATCAATATCTGGGTATTCTGCCATTGAAAATGCATGTGGAACCAGATAATTGATACCTTTTACCAACAGATGATCCAGTAAATATTTCATATCACGGACGCCGAATTTCCATCCGTATGCTCCGAACAGCTCACACATTGTTCTTCCTTTTTTCTTTGGGTCCAATTGACCACATGAAGCTCCCATTTTTCCCAATGCGTAGTGGAAAAATTCCCCGTCAATATCTGTCATTTGTTTACGAGTCTGTGTCGGTGCCCCGTAAATAATCTGACCTCCAATCACATCAATACCTGCCATATCCTGCCCTGCCATTGCCCGGAAATAATGTGCAGCTCCCATACCCAGTCTGCTGTGTGTTCCATTATCCTCAACAACATGTCCGATATATTCTACTCCATGTGCTTTGCACCAGTTACCTAACTGTTCACTAAAGTTTTTCTGATATAATTTTGAGACAAAGTCCATATAATCAAAGCGAATCTGCAATTGTTTCTCTTTTTCTTCTGTCTCTTCAAATAAATATGGAAGATAGTTTACATACTTCGTACCATATTTTTCTTCCAGCATCTGCTGTAGTTCATCACTCCATGGCAATGGCATCTTTGGCTTTCCTAGTTTTGCATCAAAGCAGACTTCTTTGATATTTCCAAACTGTGGTTCATCTGAAAAGAACCCTGCGATTGTCTTGCCAAATTCCTCTTTATACTGTTTATAATGTGGCTCATAAACTGCCTCTATCTGTGTGCTTGCAGATTCTCTGTCGATCATATTGATATAAGTATCATTTCCGCCATCTGTTTTTGTTTTATAGATGACATGCACGCGCCACTGTCCTTTTGGCAATTCGAAATTTACATAATTGCCTTCCACTTTATCTGTCAAATCAATCGTCTCTTCATGGAATAAATGCCCATTAGCACATCGGATTGCAACAACTGCAAGAATTTTATTATTTGCCCGTTCTTCCATATCTACCGGATTTCCGATTTCCCAGTATCCAATTGTCGGACGGAGCATTCTGCTTACATCCAATGTCTGATATCCGCCACTTCCAAATACATCTGCAACAGTTGTTGTGATATATGTTTTTTTACGCTCTGGATATTTCTCTGCTATCAAGCCATTTGCATATCCTGTCGGAAAATGTTTATCGTCCAGAATCCATATTTGCATTTTATATTTTTTTGCTTCGGCAATGACGATATCCATATCATGCCACCAGCCTTCTTTGCAAAATTCATCATGTGGACGCGCTTCCACGCAAATTGCTTTAATCCCACACTCATGAATTTTCTCAATCTCTGTTTTCAGAATACTCTCATCTTCACCACGCATCCACAAAAAAGGGAAAATATGATTTTCTTCTACTCGATTACTCATATACTTAAACCTCCTGATTTTTAACTTTGTTTACGTCTTTATCTAGGATGAATTATACTTGAATCTATTTCGAAAAAAATGTATATATTTTCCCTTTCCAATGTAAATTTATGACCTTTTCAGTGTATATTCACGTTAATTCATGTACATTTGCGTCTAAATCTATGTTTCTATATTAACCTGTGATTTCTACGATACATATCCGGTGTCATATCATATTCTTTTTTAAATTTCTTACTAAAATGACTGTAATCAAAACAGCCGACTTCCTGACTGATTTCTGATAATGATTTATCCGTTGTACTCAACATCTCTGCTGCACATTTCATTTGCAATGAATTTACAAGTACCCCAAAAGTCTTACCTGTATACTTTTTCAGCATCCTGCTCATATAAGACTCACTATAATTAAAAAATTCTGCAACATTTTTCAATGTCACTTTATTATAATTCACAGAAATATATCCTAATACTGCAACAACATTTTCATCTGGCTTTCTATCAAGTGGCTTTGAAACCTGTGCAAGCATCTCATAATTTCGGATAATATGAATGAATAGCTGTCGCACATAAAGCTCCAAACTTTGTCTGTACGCATACCTTTTCTCTGTTATTTCCTGAAACATATGCTCGTATACCAGTTTAATCCATTCATCCTGTCCCGTCGGAAAAATAATATATGGACTGACGCTTTTTCCATATAATATATTTTCAAAAAAATCCGCAAGCAAATGTTTTTCTTTAACCATTGCCAAGAAAGATTCATCCAATTGTTTCTTACTCATCAAAATATTCAGCACAATGCTTTCGTCATCAAGTGCCGTAATCGTATGCATCGATTCTGGTGCAAGAATACATAAATCTCCTTCCTTCATTTCAAATGCCTGGTTTTCCACATAATGCGTACATTTTCCACTATATACATACGCAATCTCTACAAAGGAATGATTATGCAATATCGGATAGGAATAGCGACTATGTCTAACCATATTGATTTCAGCGTTTTCTGTTGTTTTCTCCACATCCACAACTGTAATCCCATGATGGTCCTTTGAATATTTCGTATACAGATCTTCCTCTATCTGCAATTGAGGATGCTCTTTCATAAGTTTCTGATAGGTTGCATATTGCATCGGAACTGATAATATTTCTCTATACTGACCTTGGTATAATTTTTTTAAAAATTTTTCCTGCTCTGTTAATTCTTTGAAATCCATCTGTTTATCTCCTGCAATTATGTTTATCTTCCTTCATATTTCCTTTTTCTTCTTCCTCTATGCATCATCCCTTGTCAGTTTTCGAATCCAATTTCCATAATGAGATTCTAAAAATGCCGGGACGCATTTGAAAATCTGATCTGCATTCAAACAGCATACAACAACCGCCGGTGATGCCTTTACAACAAAAGCCATGAAAAGAGATAATGGAATAACAATTCCCCATATGCTGATCAAATCCATTTTAACAACAAACATCGTATTGCCACCGCCTCTAATGATTCCATTATTAGTTGGCATCTGGTAAGACATTCCTACATAAACAACGCTTAATATAATTAGAAATGTGTTTGTCATCATCATTGTCTCCTGCTTCAAATCATACAGGGACAAGAATGGAACTCGAAGGAAGAATAACGCAATTCCGGAACATACACCAATGACAATAAACAATCTCTGTAATCTTTTCGCATAGCTTTTTACCTGTTCAATGTCTCCCACTCCGATTGCTTTTCCTATAATAATTGATGCCGTTGATGCCGCTCCGACCGCTGTGGACTTCATCAACAAGAACAATGTCGATGCAGCACTGTTTGCTGCGATTGCTGTCGCCGTCATATGGCCGAGAATTGCTGTCTGTAAGGCAGTATTCACTCCCCACAATCCTTGTGTAAATACCATTGGAGCGGTAATTTTCGTATAGTCTTTTGCTAACTGCTTATCCAGTGAAAAATAATCCGATAATCTTATCTGTAATTTCTTATCTTTCTTCTTGATATAGAAAATTAGTACAATGATTTCCATAATTCGTGCAGTCAAAGTACCGATTGCTGCTCCGACAATTCCAAGCTCCGGTGCCCCAAAATGCCCGAAAATCAATACATAGTTGATTCCGCAATTTACAAAGAATGTCATCACAGATAACTGAAATGCTATCTTCACTGTCTCGACACTTCGCATTGTTGCCAGTAGTATCTGCGTAATTGCAAAAAACAAATATGTAAATCGAATTACGTTTAAATAACTCACTCCTGCTTCAATAATCTGTCCATCTGTTGTAAATATACCAACTGCCTGATATGGGAAGAAACTCACCAGCCCAAACAATACAACTGCAATAAAAATTGCTGCATACATCGCTATAGCTGCAATCTTCTTCATCGGTCCGGTCTGCTTCTTCCCCCAATACTGACTACAGAAAATAACCAAACCATCTCCCAAAGCTAATAAGAGCTGCTGATAAACAAATTGTATCTGATTTACTGCTGCCGCCCCTGATAATGCGGTTTCACTGTATGCCCCAAGCATTACGTTATCCGCCAGATTGACGCTGATTGTAATGATATTCTGTAATACCAGTGCCACATATATGTTGAAAAAATTTTTATAAAAACCTTTTTGCTGATTCAAAATTATCCCTTCATTCCTTTTTGTTCTTTATATCTCTTTTTACACTATTCCAATCACAGATTCCTGCCAATAAACGCCCTCGCATTTTCAAAAAACACTTTCTCGGTCAGTTTCTCTCCAAATCCATGCTCCAACATTGCCTTTCTCAAAACAGGCATCGACTGCACCCCTTGTATACCATCCGGGAATTCTCCGCTGCATCCGTCAAAATCTCCGCCTAACACAAGTACATCTTCGCCACCCAGATTCAGCACAGCATCCATATGTCTTATAATCGCTTCGACATCTTCTGTTCCACCGACAAAATTCCGATAGTAATTCATTCCGATCAATCCCTTTCTTCGAATCAATTCCTGAATCTGTTCTTTCTTTAGATTTCTCGGATGATTACACAATGCTCGTACATTAGAATGCGATGCTATGATTGGTTTGTCCGTCATCTGGAATAAATCTTCTACCCCTCTATCTGATAAATGTGAAATATCCAGAACAATTCCTTGTTGTAGCAAGAATTTTACGATATCTCGTCCTCTATCCGTCAATCCTTGTGCCTGATTCATAGCCGCACCGCAGGCATATTCATTTTCATAATTCCATGATAATAGAACAAATAAGAAACCAAGTTCACGAATCCGTTCTATGTCTTTTCCCATGATCGATACATCTTCAACTGATAAAAATGCGGCAGCTTTTCCATTCTGGTGCGCATCTTCCATTTCCTTTGCCGATGTGCACAACCGAATTTTATTTTCTGCTTTTTGCAATAATTCTATTGCTTTCTCATAGCTCTTACGAAAAACACTGCTTTCCGTTCCGGGCAAAATCTCTTTTCTATTCTTCCAGATTGCAAAAATCTGCGTGTACGTATCTGCAAATTTTTCTATACGCTGTAAATCTATATCGCAAGTATTTTTTTCCAGACTTTCTCCTTCTTTGATAACCTGTGTCAATGTATCTGCATGACAATCAAAATATTTCATCTTATACTCTCCATTCTAAAATCTGAAAAAGGCAGACACATCCTGGTGCCTGCCTCGTTTTCTCACATTTCTTTTTTGATGACTCACAATATGCTGTGTCAGTCAACCTCTGTTCTTACAGAATTCCAAACTCCTGCATTGCTTTCTTCAACTGTTCTTTGTGCTGTGGCTCCAGTTCTGTCAATGGTGCTCTAAGTGGTCCGCATTCTTTACCAAGCATATTCATAGCGGCTTTTACCGGAATCGGATTCACTTCACAGAATAATGCATCACACAGTGGAAGTGCCTTTAACTGCATCTGGCATGCTTCTGTTGTACTTCCTGATAAATATTTGTAAACCATATCATGAACATATGTCGGTGCCACATTTGACAATACTGAGATTACACCGATTCCTCCTAATGAAAGAAGTGGCACAACCTGATCGTCATTTCCTGAATATAAATCTACATTACCATCACATAAATGCATAATCTGTGCTACATTACCGATATCCCCGGATGCCTCTTTAATTCCGACAATATTCTCTACATTCTTTACGAGATGCGCAACTGTTGCCGGCTGGATTGAACAACCTGTACGGCTTGGTACATTGTAGAGAATAATTGGAGCTTTCGCTTCCTGTGCAATAGTTGTATAATGTGCGATCAGTCCATTCTGTGTTGCCTTATTATAATATGGTGTTACTAAAAGAAGTCCGTCAGCACCTGCTTCTGCTGCTTCTTTAGATAACTGAACTGCTGTTGCTGTACAATTAGAACCTGTTCCTGCGATAACCGGAATTCTGTGGTTTACTCTCTCAATTGCAAATTTAATCACATCAAGATGTTCCTGCTCTGTCATAGTAGCAGACTCTCCTGTAGTTCCACAAATAATGATGGAATCTGTCTCGTTAGCAATCTGCTCTTCCAGAATCTCGTCTAATTTATCATAGTTAACTTCATAATTATCCTTCATCGGTGTAATAAGTGCTACACCTGCGCCTTTAAAAATTGCCACTTCTTTGTCCTCCTAAATCTTCAACATTGTTGTTACCCTGACGGATTACCTTATATTACTCTGCACACCACTTATATATGCATCGCAACATAAAAAGAAACGGCAAGATGCGCCGTTCTAAAATATACATATTGTATATATCAGATAGCTCCCCATCCTGCGATGACAGTCGTGTCGTTCTTCACGCCACGCCCAAGTGATATAGCTCCAGGTTATTCCATATCCTTTCGGCATCTTCTCCTTTTTGATGACTTCTTCTGTCCCTGTCCATCCGACATCATACTCATAAAAAATGCAACCTCTATCTACGTTTCCTAATTAACAATAAAAGTGTAACACTGCCGCCATTTCTTGTCAAGGAAACGACGGCATATATTCATTTTCATTTTTCTTTTTTTACTGAATTCTTATTATTTTCCTTGATTCCAGTAACGCTGTTTCTGTTTGTCATCTAAACTGTTGACAAAACGTTTTTTATATATAAGGAAGTCTTCCAGATCCATCAAGATATGATAAAGCATCGCCTGACTTTCAAACTCTTCTCTGGTAGTCGGAAGCTTATCTTCCTTAATATGTTGAAAAATTTCTTTTAATTTGTCCATCTGCGCTGTCGGCTCATTTCGCTCTGTCACATAATCCATCATATATAATACATATTCTGAAATAATGAGTGCCTGCTGAGGCATCTTTCGGATTCTCTTCATCTCATAATGCAAGTCATGTATGGTATTACATTGTTTCATCCGCATCTCAAAATAATTAATATAATATTCCGGATGTGACTGAAATGTATTGTCCTGATATTCATAAGCATCATCAATAAATATACGAATCTGTGATTCTAATTCACGTATTGCCGCCCAAATATCATACTGCATTTCTTTATCTGCCAGATAAGCTGCAATTGCTCCCAATATCATCTGCATACGATTCTCTGTGTAGCGCATGTTTCGCACAAGGTCTTTACGTTGTCCTGCATAGTCATAGAACAGATTTAATACTACCGCTACTGTAATTCCTATTAGAACTAACAGAAATTCATTAAATACAAAACTTGCTTCAAAATCTCGCTTTGCCATGAAATGCATACCTATCACTGCATTTACCGATATCGTTGCCTTCCATCCAAACTCTTCAGAGACAATTACGATTAAAAATATATAAATACCATACGCCAGCCATTCTGACTGAATCTGTGTAAATACAATCCATGCCAGTACTGATGATACTAAAAATGTCACCAGACGAAACCAGGATAGTTTTACTGTTTCCCATTTTGTTGTAACCAATGTCAGCAAAGCAATACTTCCCGCTGAAATTGCATATTCTAAATTTAATACTTCTGCAACATAAATTGCAGCACTGCTTCCTACTGCAATCTTGATTGCCTGCAGCACTCGTTTTTTCTGCTGTTTCTTTTTGATCAACTTTTTCAATTATATTATCCCCGTTTATTACCTCCCCAAATCTTTGCCCTGCATCTATCTTATCTTGTATTTTTTTACTTTGTCAATTCTTCCTTTTGCAATTTGCACAAAATCGGAATTTTTCACAATTCTTTTTATTTATTATTGGTTGCTTTTCATAGAAATCAGGAGTGAACAATAACTAGGAACTTTCTTTTTACATAAAAGGATTCAACTGACTCCTTGCTGTTTTCGTCATCCTATTATATACTAATATGGTGGTTTTATCAGATGCACATTACTTTCAAAACAATTTAGAATAACATCTGATTTACAACTTGAGATAGACTGAAAAGAAGGAGGAAAAGTCATGAAATTCATATATCCAGCTGTTTTTCATCAGACAGAATCCGGCGGTTATAAAGCATATTTCCCAGATTTAGAATGTTGTACTGCAGAAGGTGATACGCTCTTTGATGTACTTGATAATGCTAATGCAGCAGCAAGAGACTGGCTTACAGTAGAACTTGAAGAAGAAAATGTTCAACTCCCACCTGTATCTGATGAGAGCGATATTACTCTGAAAGAGAATGAATTTGTTCGTAATATTTTAGTAAATATCCGATTCTATGAAGGATGGGACGAATAAGATATCCGTCACACGGCATAACAAAAGAGCATGTTTCGATTATTTTAAATAGCGCAATGCTATTTTCCCAATCGAGACATGCTCTTTTTAATTATTTATCTCTTTAATTTTTACAATCCGATTCCTTCGCTTCGACCGCCATTCCATCAAATACACCTTATACCTAAGTGAATCTCTTGATGTTATAAATGGTTCTTCTCGCACTATATCAGCCTTGATTCCCTGTTCCTTTAGTTTTCTCTGTTCTTGTTTTGCACGTTCTAAAAGAATTTTGTGTTCTTTTTCTTCTTTCTCATCAAATCTTCTCTCTGGATAATCTGACGCAGCTTTTGTCAATTCTTCCGTTAAAAGATCAACCACTTCAGCGTGTACATTTTTATGGAGCATATCCGCTATCCACCGCGTTACCCACCGCCAAGAATGTTTCTTATAAAATGACAGAATACGTTGCAGTGATTTATCTTCTGTCTGCTTTGCAAATTCCATCATCACGCGGATTGCATTTTCTGATGGCATCCATGGATTTTCTTTTGGTACAATATACTTCTCTGGTACTGCAGGATAACAGCAATAATTTAATGGTGGAAACTCTGCAAGATGGGCTAATTTTAATTCTGCCGCATTACAGTACACTTCTCCCAGATAATCGCGTTTGTCTCTTAAAATCGCAAGTCTGTATTCTAGCTGACGAAGGTATTCATATCCTTCTACCCAGAAATGACCAACCTTTCCATAATCATACAAATGTGTCTCTAAAACAATATCTGCAAAGAACAAAGTACATACGGTGTCACCTTGATAAACCACCAATACAAATTCTTCCTTCTCTGTGTCGGGATTCTGATGTATTGAAAGTGATGCCTCTACATCTCCTTCGTACTCTTTCTGATACACTCCTGTTATTCTTGCTTGTTCAAATACCAGAAAGCTCTCCACCGCGTCATTCATTAAATAAACTGCCTTTAATTTTCCATCTATTACCTGATCGGACATTAATTCAAATTGCCCTTGATCTAATAATTCTTCTAATTTAAGAATTGTATCGGAGATTTCAAATTTATTATTCCCGGTAAACATTTTGTAATCCTCCTGTTTATATGTTATGATATAAATACGTCTCCTTTAGGTAGATTGGTCGATAGTTTTTTGACAACTCTATTTTACCATAAATCTAAAGGAGATATTTTATTTTCACTACAAAAATGCTACATCTATACTTTTGTGGTATTTTACATCACTCATAAAAATATTTTTCCAATGAAAGGAGAAAGATAATGCTGACCCCGCGACAAAATATAATTATTTCTACTATGTATCGTCAACAAGACTGGATTACAGGAAAAGATTTGGCCAGACTTCTAAATGTATCTGATCGTACAATACGCAATGATATTGCCGCCATTAATCATTTTTATGAAGATACAGTAATTGTGTCTAATTTAAAGAAGGGATATTGTGTCCAGGACGATAAATTAAAAAAACTGATTCACCCAACTGACAAACAACTTCCAGAAACGATAGAAGAACGTAAGCTATTTATTTTAAAAAAACTGTTGACAAGCAAACAACCAATTAACTTATATGAATTGGCATCAGAAATGTTTGTTTCAGAATTTTCTTTAGAAAATGACATAAATAAAATCCGCAAACTATTGAAAAAATATCCAGGGTTAAAAATTAACAAGCATAATAATACTATAAAGCTTTCCGGAGACGAGTATACGAAACGACAACTCTATAAAGAATTGATTTTATCGAATATAAACGGTAACATTTTAAACTTGAATAAAATTGCAGAAAAATTTTCAAATTTTGATCTTCTGAAAATCAAAGATATACTAAAAAATATTTTTTCAGAGAATCAGTATGAAATCAACGAAATACAAATTCCATCAATGGTAATTCATATTGGTGTCGTTTTAGAAAGAAATCTTTCCTACCACTTTTTAGCGAACACAGAATGTAGCAACACTATTCATGAAACAAAAGAATACAAGATTTCTAAACAATTCTTCGAAAAAATTTCTTCCACATTAATATTGAAAATAACAGAAGCAGAAATTTTAGATTTTGCATTATACTTAAAGCGTGGAAAAAAGAAAGGATATGGTGAAAAAGAACGATTAGAAGAAATTGCATCAGAACTGGTACAGCATATCACAGATGAGATCAAAGAATATTTTGATATAGATTTTAGTGAAGATCGCGAATTTCGGCTTGGCCTGGAATTACATATTAATTCGTTACTGAGAAGACATTATGAAAAAATAGAAATTGACAATACTTGTTTGGAAGAAGTGAAAAGAAAATATTCATTTATTTTTGAAATGGGTGTATGGGTGTGCAAAATCATTGAAGAACGTTTGAAAATAACAATTAGTGAAAATGAAATTTCTTTTATTGCCCTTCACATCGGCTCAGCCTATGAAAGAGCAAATTTAAAGAAAAAATACAAATGTATCCTGATTTGTCCTCACAACAAGCTGATATCTGACCTATGTATACAAAAAATAGTGAATCGCTTTGGTGAACGAATGGAAATTGTAGATTGTATGAGTTATTTTGAAGAAATAGATATACTGAAAAATAATCCTGATTTTATTCTTACGACACAGCCTTTATCACATACTTTAGAAATCATGACATCAGAAATATCCATGTTTTTTGATTACAAAGATGAATCCGTTGTGTTTCAATTATTAAATCGCCTGGATCAGATTCGATATAAAAACAATTTTCAATTTTTCATTTTAAATTTAATCCGCAAAGAGATTTTCACTGTAAACCTAGATAAAGACCAGCCTGAAGAGATTATATCCTCTATGTGTGATAACCTTTATTTGCGTGGATATGTAAAAGAAGGCTTTAAAGAAAGTGTTTTAAAACGAGAAGCACTTTCATCAACATCTTTTTTTCATGGGTTTGCGTTACCTCACAATATGTCGAATCAATTTACAATTCACTCGGCAATCGGAACTGCAATTTTAAAAAAACCCGTCAAATGGGGACAATATGATGTTAGATTTGTTTTATTACTGGCAATAACAGAGGAAAACCGCAACTTTTTAAAGATTTTTTTTGATTGGCTGGATGGTGTGGTTACTAATCCCGAAAAATTTTCAAAGCTTTTAGAAGTCCAGGACTATAAAGGTTTTGTCGATACATTACTATAAAAATAAATAGAACTTTCCTTTCCTAATACTAGGAAGAAACTTTGAAAGAATTAAAAAAAAATATCCGTTATACTTTAGTTAAAAGCAAAGGAGGTGTAAACATGGAAGGACTTGAACTTGTCTGTTTTCAGCTTATTACTTTTGCAGGTGAAGCAAAAAGTGCCTATATGAATGCAATTCAAAAGGCAAAGCTGGGATGTTATGAAGAGGCAGAAAATCTGATTCAAGAAGGAAATGCGGCTTTTTTGAATGCACATAAGGTTCATGCAGAACTGATTCAAAAAGAAGCAGCTGAAGAAGAAACTATAGTACCTAATATTTTGTTGATTCATGCAGAAGATCAGTTAATGGGAACTGAAACATGTAAAATTATGGTTGGTGAGCTAATTGATGCATACAAACGTATCGATGCATTAGAGAAAAAATCAATATAAACCATGCAGTATGAGGGAAAGGAAAATAGGATGAAGAAAGTATATTTATTTTGTAGTGCCGGAATGTCAACAAGCATGTTAGCAGCAAAAATGCAGGATGTTGCTAATTCACATGGAGTAGATATGGAAGTAGCCGCATTTCCACACGAACAAATTAGCGAAATCGTTGCAACTAAACAGCCTGATTGTATTTTACTTGGCCCACAAGTGAAGTATTTATATGATGAAACTGTTAAAAATTTTGAAAAAACAGGAATTCCGATTGCAGTAATTGATTCTACAGACTATGGAATGATGAACGGAGAAAAAGTATTAAAATCGGCAATTAAAATGATAAGAGCAGCTGAAAAATAAGAAAGAGAAGGTAAATACTCATGAAAAAATTTATGGATATTCTGGAAAAATATTTATCTCCGTTGGGAGCCAAGCTTGGAAAACAAAGACATTTACAGGCACTGTCTAATGGTATGATGATGACATTACCCTTGCTTGTAATCGGATCTATTTTTATGATCTTAAATAATCCCCCGATTAATTTGGAAACGGTGGACATGAATACAACAAATGTATTTATTCGTTTCTTGATCAACTGGAAACAGTGGGCGCTTGCAAATAGTGAATGGATTCTTGCGCCATATAATATGACATTCGGAATGCTCGGATTGATGACAGCATTTTCTGTAGCATATTGTCTGGCAAAAAGCTATAAGATGAATGCCGCAGTAAACGGAATTATGTCTATGTCCGTTTTCCTTCTTGTATGTTCAAAAGTAGTACAGGTTCCAGTTGGAGAAGAGATGACAATCCCAGCAATTACATCTCAATATCTGACAAGTGATGGTTTATTTGTCGCTTTGATTCTGAGTTTTCTGTGTGTAGAAATTAACCGTATGGTAGACAAGCTTGGAATAAAAGTAAAATTTCCATCTTCCGTCCCAAGTATGGTTGGTACTTTTGTAAACTCACTCCTTCCACTTTTTATTGATATTGTAGTTATATATGGAGTTAATTTATTACTGATTTCAAGTATCGGAAAAACAATTCCGGAAGCTATCATGGCACTCCTTACACCTGCAATTGACGTTGGAAACAACATTTGGGTTTATGCCGGAATTATCATGTTTTCGAATATTTTATGGTTCTTCGGAATTAATGGTACATCCGTTGTATTTTCAATTGTATTTATGATTGGTCTTGCAGGAACAGGAGCAAATGCTGCACTTGTAGTAAAAGGTTTAGAGCCAACTAATCCAATGAACCTTCAGTTATTCCGCTATGCAATGCTCGGTGGCGCAGGCGGAACATTAGGATTGATTTTACTTATGTGGAAATCAAAATCTGCAAAATTAAAATCTCTTGCAAGAATCTCAATTGTACCTGGTATCTGCTCAATCAACGAACCAATTACATTTGGAGTTCCTATGGCATTTAACCCGATTCTTGCAATTCCATATATTTTAACACCTTCCATTTGCGTGGTACTCGGATATTATGCCCAGGTACTCGGATTAATCAGACCTGGTTATATTGCTGATCCATCATTTATTCCATTTTTCGTACAAGCATGGATGTCTGGAATGGATTTCAGAAATGTGATTTTTATGTTCTTATGTATCGCGTTAAGTATAGTATTTTACTATCCGTTTTTCAAAATATATGAGAAACAGCTGGTTGAAGAAGAATTAAAAGAAACAGAAGAGGAGGATGATTTCGAATGGTAAAAAAAACAATGTATGATCCGTGGCAATCAATTAAAACAAGAAATGGTTATGCTGGAGATGAGGTGATTTCAGCATTACAGAAAAGTATTAGACGTGCAAATGAGGAAGATGCCTGTAAATTTGCATATGAATTATATATCACCTCCCCAGAGATGGAAGAAAAGATGTGGAGACGCCTGCTTACAATCTCTGTAGAAGACATTGGGATGGGGAATCCGATGGCTGCTGTAGTAGTAAACAATTTATTCCAGATGAGAAAAGAATTTGCTTATTCAGATGGTGACCGACCAATTTATTTTATTCATGCAATCCGCTATCTTGTACAGTCTAAAAAAGACAGATCTAGTGATTTGTTAAAAAACATTTGTATCAAAGGATTTGCTATGGGAGAACTTCCTGAGATTCCAGATGTAGCACTTGATAAACATACTCGCCGTGGACAGGAAATGGGCAGAGATTCTTTCCACTTCCTTCATGAAGCAAGTAAAGTAATCCCTCAGGCAGAAGTCGACAATGATTATAAAGAACGCTATGAAGAAATGTTAAAGCGTTATGATCCTGAGAATGTATCGCCGACAGCTTTCACATTCAACGGATGGCAATTTTAAAAATCAAATGGCAAGGTGAATATGCTCACCTTGCCATTTGTATTTTAAACAGCAACTGCTTGTTTCTTCCCGATTCGTGCCAGCAGCTGATTACAAGCCACTGTATATACCGCACCGAATACATTTGCACCAATACGAAGTGCTACGGCAGCAGGCATTCCGAACATTCCTGCTGCAATAGACAGTGCTCCAAATGTGTTAAATACGGTCTGCCATGCATATCCGGCTGAGTAGCCGACTCCAATCCCGCCTATCACTCCGATATACGGATACATAGATTCCGGCAATACAAGATATAACACGATAAAAATCAAGCTTCCTACTATATTATATATACCTCTTAATTTTGCGCGTTCTTTTGCATCTTCCGTAAATGGCATGCACACTGACATACATGCAATTCCTGCCCACATTGCTCTTGGTAAGCCAAGAAGTGTCATAATCAACATTGCTGATGATACAATCAGTGTCAGTCGGATATACCATCTGCTTCTTGCTGAGAAACGATCAAATTCACGAAACAGATCCAGAAACGTTCTGCGATATGGTCTGTTTTTCTGGTTTTTGTAAAATATTGCCATACAGCCTATCATTCCGACAACTAATCCAATCACACGAAGTCTGTACGACTGTCCGCTTACATCATATCCAAACAATAATAAATATCCCAATACAAAGGTTGAATGATTTGACATGATCACATTATGGCATCCCAAAATCATTAATAATAGAATACAAATTATATTTACACCAAACGCTATAAATGGCGGCAACATGTTTGCTAATCTCGGTCCTATCATTAATATCGCAAAAATGCCTCCAATACTGAGAATGCCATGACTTGTCCGAATTCCGAAATCTGCCTGACGAAGGACAAGTACTGCCAGTAATATGGTTACTCCCGCCACACTGTTATCCGAACCGAATATCTGGCTGAATATTGTTACAAATGCAAAACAAAATGCCATTACAAGATATACTTTAAAGTTGTAGATTAGTATGTGACGACGTTTTTCTTTTTTGTCTTGTGTGTTTTTGATCAATTGTTTTGAGCCTACAGAGCTTAACTGTAATTCCTGATAAAATGTCATGAGGTACCCTTCCTTTCACTTTTTTATGTTAACTGCATCGTCTTTTGTGAATGCAATTATTTTTGATATAGCGAAGAGGTACTATACACGAAAAATGCCTTTTAGTCAAGACATTTTTTTGAAACCTTTAAACATACAAAATATCTATACAGCTTTGCTCATCAACAATCGATCCGTTCACCTTCATTTGCATCTTCCATCGTAATCTCTGCCATAACTATTTCCTCTGCAAAGGTAAATCTTAGCACTGCCTGTGACCAGTTCAAACTGATTTTTGCCTTTTTCTGCTTTTCTTCTCCGGCTTTTTGGATTATGTATATTAGTTCATCTAAGACTTCTTTTGTTAAATATCCGCCACGCCAGTGCATCGTAAATATCTTTCCTTTTTTTGCAGTCTGTAATGCTCTTTTATATACATCTTCTTTTTTTGTAAAAGAAAGTTTCTTTTCTTTATAATAGAAATGTTCTCCGTCTTCACATTTTGGTACAGATACGAGAACTGGTTCATGATCACGAAAAATCTGTTTATCACTTAGGTTGAAATAATCGTATCGAATTTCGGAACCAAAAGTTTCTTCTTTTCCCAACGTATTGTCAAAGGTTGCATCAAGATGATAGTATTTCCCATTGATTTTCACAATATTCCAGGTATGACGATATTTAATTCCTTTTTCAGGATTATTTCCACAAATTGCAATAATACACCAGACACCTAATGCATCACACAACACTTTTACCGCTTTTGCAATACCTTCGCAAACTCCGACTCCTTGACCTAATGGTCCGATGATTTCATGGGAATATGATTTTTTTAATTTATCGTATCGTACATTTTCACAGATAAAATCATGCACATACTTTTCTTTTTCCCATTCGGAATCGTTTGCAGCCGGTTTTGATAGTTTTTCTACACGAGCTTTCATTGCTTTTTGATGTTCTTTGATCTTGTTTTTATCAAATAAATATTCCGGAATAAAAATTAAATTGGAAGAATCTATATAATGTTTGTATTTGAATCCACTTGTCCAGAATATTTCCGGATGATCGAGGCGAAGTTGGAAGAATACATCGTATAATTCGTTTCCTTCCAGATAAGGTATTTTAATTTCATCTGCCAATTCATTCAGCCCCTGCATAAGGGAATGATATACGATTTGTTTTTGCTTATTCATCTTGCTGTAATAGTATAGTTCCATGCTTCTGTTCCTTGTTTTTTTATACTCTTTTTAAATGATTTTTTTCTTTTTAAAGAAATGCAGACTGACTATAACAACTACAACGCTTAATACGCACACGCTGTAGTATCCGCTTTTCAGTCCGGGCATATCGTAAAAGTTCATTCCAAACCATCCTGTAATGAGGGTCAATGGAAAGAATATTGTTGATATCACTGTTAAGAACTGCATATTATTATTCTGTCTTGCTGCAATCTGCGACTGATAAGCTTCTTTTACCTGTTGTGCATATTCCAGTAAATGCTGTGTCTTACTCATCAGGCGGTCGGCACGGTCTGTCAATGTACCGAAATATTTTAAATGACGTTCAAGGAAAATGCCATTTTCATTTTCTTCAAGCTCTTTTCCTAAGTCCATGATCTCATCGTAATAGCTTCTTAAATTTAAAAGTTCTCTGCGGATTGGCATCATTTCATTTTCAAAGCTTTCTACTTCATCGCGGGTCACTTCTTCCTCCATCTGTAGGAGACGGCGTTCATATGCAATCAGTATTTCCAGATCTCTGCTCATAAACTCTGCAAAAAAATTATAAATAAAACGTTCTTTTGTATCTGCCTGTCTTGCTTTTTTCTTTTGGATCCGCTGTATCAATTTATATGCAAATGCATCATCGTCTACAATTACAACATTAAGCTGATTAACAAAAAAATACATTCTATATTTGTTTCCCAACACATCCAGAAGTTTTGGTATACACAAGGTTCCTACCATACATTCATGTTGGTTTTCTACTTTACAGAAACCAATCTTAGCAAGCTTGATTTCATTATCATATACAATCCCTGCTTTTTTCAGGGTTTCTTCTGCATGTACAGAATCTGTCAGAAAAACCGCAGCCGGTCTTTCTTTTTCCCAGGTTTCATTTTCAATGGGAACTAAACGTTCTCCTATTTTATAAATCACCGGAGTCACCTTCTCTCTTGTTTTTACCAGAACAAAGAATGTGCCTTGCCACATTCTTGTGCCTGCGGCGGTCGCTCGCGACACCTACATTATACGCCGCAGTGTGCATCCTTAGCGGAGCGTTTTTATATTAGGAAAGCACTTTCCTAATATAAAATATTATCTCATACTTTGCCTGTTTTGGGAAGTCAATTAGAAAAGACAGCCAACTTGACTGTCTTCTCCAAAATGTATTTCTATAAAGAATGGTGAACAATAACTATTATGCTTCCCATTTTTTGTAGATTCCTTCTAATGCGTCTACAACTCCGTCAATTCCCATAAGACTTGAATTGAACATCATTTGATGTGCTTCTATGCTTCCCCATTCACGATCTGTATGTTCTTCATAGTATGATTTTCTTGTGCGGTCTACACGTTTGATTTTTTCCCATGCTTTTTTCTCATTCAAATCATACAGTTTCATGATTCTTCGGATACGATCTTCTTTATATGCGTAGATAAATGTATTAATGCAATTTGAGTAATCACCTAATATGTAATCTGCACATCGTCCCACAAATATACACGGACTTTGTTCTGCGAGTTTTTCGATTAATTTGGACTGCATCTCAAATATCTGTTCTGATAATGGCTGTTCATATTCTGTCCCGTTCATAAAGAGTATATATGCTCCTGAGCCTGTGCCGGATACTGCGGAAGCCATGTATCTTCCAAGAATTGTTTCATCTACTTCCTGGGCTTTTTGGGGATCAATCTTCAGTTCTTGTGCCGCCATACGGATTAGGTTGTAATCATAAAGTGGAATTCCAAGTCGTTCTGATAATCGATTCCCGATTTCATGTCCGCCACTTCCAAATTGTCTGCCGATTGTAATGATTGTGTTGTTTGTCATAATTGTCACTCCCATCTGCTCGTATTATTGTATTTCACATTTTAAATACACGTTGATTATATACAGATATTATAACGTAATTCCATTGTTTTTTCTATCAATTTTCACATTATTTCTATTTCAAATTTCATCAGCACTTCTATTTTGACTTATTTCATCTCACTTGCTTTCATCACTGCACTATCTCCAAATTTTTTTCTGATTTCTTCCATTGCTTTATTAAGCTTCTGATGTTTTTCATCTGGTTTTTCCGGTATTTTGATATCGAATATAGATAGTTGCTCTGGTTCCGACGCATCGACCAGTTTTGCTGTCCTGATTCCAAGAAGCCGCACGGGCTCTCCGTTCCATGATTCTAAAAACAACTGACATGCAGCATCATATATTTCTTCTTCTTTGTCTGTCGGTTTTGAAAGCTGTCTTTGATGCGACATTGTTTGAAAGTTGTGATATTTTACTTCCATACTGATCATCATTGCTTTCTGCCCGGCTTTTTTTAATCTGCCTCCAACACTTTGCGCAAGGCTTTTAAATACTTTTTGAACTTCTTCATAAGTTGCCGTATCTTCTGAAAGCGTCGTTGAATTTCCGATTCCTTTTGCCTCTGATGGTTTTGATCGTACTTGCGAATCATCAATTCCATTTGCGAAGTTCCATAACATACGGCCATGACTTTTTAAATGAAGTTCAATCAATGCCGGATCTGCTTTTGCCAAATCTCCAATCGTATTGATTTCCAGTTTTTTCATTGTATCCACGCTTGATTTTCCTGCCATAAACAATTCATTTATCGGCAAAGGCCACATTTTCAATGGAACTTCTTCCGGAAACAATGTATGTACTTTGTCAGGCTTTTCAAAATCGGATGCCATCTTTGCCAGAAGTTTATTTGAGGAAATACCAATGTTTACGGTGAAACCAAATTTGTTTTTTACTCCATCTTTTATTTCACACGCTGCTGCCACCGGCGATGCAAATTTATCTGCGATTTTCGTAAAGTCCATATAACATTCGTCCACACTGACCTGCTCGATTTCTGTTGTGTATGTCCTAAGATAATCCATCAACTGACGGCTTTTTTCCCGATACATCTTGTGATTTGGGGCTGCTGTTACGAGATTTGGACACTTACGAAAGGCATTCGCCACCGGTTCCCCTGTACGAATGCCATATTTTTTTGCAGAAATGGACTTGGCAAGTACAATTCCGTGACGGGATTTTTGATCACCGCCGATAATCGCAGGTATTGTACGCAAGTCTACTTCTGCTCCATTTTTCAATTGTTCTACTGCTGTCCAACTCAAGTATGCTGAATTTACATCAATATGAAATATGATCGTCGCCATGCCTTCCTCCCAGTGTTTTGATAAGGCTATCATTACACACTTTTATATAGCCGTCAAGGTTGGCATAGCGTCTTTCTAGTTATCTACACCCATTATTTTTCCAATAAGAATATCTCTCCCATTTGTCTCTCCAGATGTACAGGTGCTAAGCACAAGCAAGTGTTCGGAAGCTGTCACCTCACATTTTCTTTTTTGTATCGCATATTGATCAATATACTCCAACAATGCTGTTTTTTCGTCTTCCTCTTTCACCTGCGGATTATAAATTGTATAATCATAAGCATCCGTTTCAAGAAATGCGAAGAATTCTACTTTTTTGTATTTTCCTTCATAATACAGCTTTCCCCAGCGGTGATTTTGAAAATATTTTTTCCCCGAGAAATATTCCAGCTCTCCAAACATTTTTTCTTTTGCCATATGATGTCCATATATAATGTTATTAAAATCCGAAAAATCCGGATGGTTTCGGCAGTCTAAAAAGAGACTCCCCGACAATGAAGCATTTCCTTTTGCATCCGTATTTACATACTTTGAATTATCGTTCCCTTGTGTCAACGGGTAATTGATATTCGTGTCCTCAACCTCCAGCCAGCCAATCACTTCCGGATTCATTTTTACAAGTTCTTCAAACGACTCCTGTTTTTTCGGATTATAAACAGAATAGCTTGTGGCAGATGCATTTTCATAAATCTGCTGTGTGTCCCACCACGTATAGCAGGCATAAAGGAGCAAAAGTAATCCAATCACACCCGCTATGCAATTTAATATTTTATCTACAATCTCAAATACATAATTTTCCAACTGCATTCATCTTTACATTTTATTTATTTTTCTTTTTTTAATCTTTTTACAAATGTTCCCATTGCCAGAAGCACTGCTGCAGCTCCGATCAGAATTGTAAATGGCAGGTTTTCAAGAATAACACCTGTGATTGGAACATCATCAAACGTGTTTGTAAAGTCTGCGCTATTATTTCCTTCTCCAACAAGATTTGTTGCTCCCGCTTCTGCTGATGACAAACTCTGTCCTTTGACTGCCTTTACATCTACCGTTTTGACTCCATTTTCAACTACTTCTACAGAAGGTGTATAATATGCTGTTCCTGTTTCTGTTACGGCATAGCGTGTTCCGGCCGGAATGTTTGTGAATACAATTTTTTCTCCGTCATGAAGTTCAAAAGTCTTTGCTTCTCCTGCCTTGAATTCTACTTTTTCATTTCCAATCATTCCTTCATAAGTATCATCCGTTGCTGTACCTGATTTTGTAAATGTTAATGTAAATGCAAAATCTTTTGTTCGGTCTGCATTCTTTCCTGCTGTTGTTTTTGAAATAGTAAGTGAAGCGTTATTTTTAATATAAATATTTTCGAAATTCATTTCACTTACTTTGTCCCCTGCCGTGTTTGAAGCTGTAATTTTTTCGACTTCTGTTCCGCCATTCTCTGTATTAATGACATATACATGCATCGTGTATGCCTCTGTGGAATATGTCATAACTTCGCCGGAAGCGGTATTATAGGTGTCTGCTGTTTCCTGCACATGATACTGATACTCACCTGCATGTGGAAATTCGCCAAATGTAATCCTGCCTGCTTTGTTGATTTTATAAACTCTTTCTGACAATTTACCTTTTGAATCTTCTGCACTATAACTTACACTCTCGATTTCTGCTTCTGGTGCGTCTTCAGTAATTTTGTCGGCTGTAAAATGAAATGTTGCTCTTGGAATTGTAATACCTTCGGCAAGTTTTAATTCTTTTGTAATCTGTGCTACTGTTTCCGGCACATTGCTCGCATTACCTGCAACATCATTTACCGAAGGCTGATTTTTCGAGCCATTAACAGCGTCATTTCCTATAAATAGATTTGTATCTGCTGCCAATGCGGTTGCTCCCATACAGATTGTCATTGTAGCCACCGTGCATCCTACCATTGATTTCCAATTGTTCTTTTTCATAGTTTTTTACTCCTTTTGACTTACATTTTTTATAATCTGTTTCGCCGAATTAATGTGACAACTTTTCCTAACGTGTCTTTTTTATTTACTGCCCCGTAAATGCGGCTGTCTGTTGCATGTTCTCTCGCATCTTTTAAGAGAAATATTTCTCCTTTTTTTAAGGTGACCGGAAATGAAATTCCTTCGGCATAGCGTTCTGTTTTTTCCTGGATGTCAGATTCTTGAACATACATCCCATTGATTTTTAACCCTTCGTCATCTATATCTACAATGTCACCCTCCACCGCTACGACTCTGCCTACTTGCTTTTTTCCATCTTGTACGATTGCCACCAGATCGTGAAATACATAATTTTTATTCAACTGATAGCTTACAATCAAATCCCCTTGCCGTATGGCCGGCTTCATTTCCTCATCATTATTTTGAAAAATGGAAAAGCAGACACCAAATAACAGCCACAATATTAAAATCAGTACGCCAGCTTTTGTAATCAGAAATATTATTTTTCTTTTCAATTACTTATCCTGCTTTTTATCTTTTTTTCCATAAAACAATTTTGAAATTGCAGCCAATACAAATAGTGCCACTGTTGCAAGAAGGATTCCTGGTATCATATTTGTGCCAAATGTGACTACATTTGTCAGTGGAATATTTTCTTTTTCATTTGTAACATTAATCCTCACATCTTCATTTAATATTCCATCTACTGATTTTTTATGGATTCCATTGAAACTGACCCGGTACCCTTCTGCATCGTTTACTTTTTCTGTTATGTTATAAGATGTTCCAAGTGAAAGCTGCTGAAACTCTATCCCTTGCCCATGAGATAACCAGATTTCTGCAACGCCTTGCTCAAATGTTAATGTTCCGTCTTTTGGAGCCGTGACATTTTCTACATCGTCTAAAATGAATCCTCGATATGAATATGTTCCGTTGATTGGATTTCCTGACGCATCTTTCAATATAATCCGGAATGGGAATTTTTTTGTAATATCCCCCATTTCACCGGCCACTTTTTTGCTGATAGAAAGACTAGGTAGCTTCGTGTTTGTCACTGTAAATCCTCTTGTCGAATCACCGGACACTGCACTGACAAATCCCTCTAAAGCCTGTTCCTTAATCTGATACTGATGATGCTTTGCCACATGTTGAAAATCTGCTCTCCACTGATTGTCTGCATTCAATGTCAACGTTTTGTATGGTGCAAGCTTTCCATCCTGATACAATTCAACTTTTACCGGAACTTGTTCACTCTTTGCTGTGTTTTTCCACTCTTTATTCACCGGAATGGTCAGAGAATTCACCTGGAGTACCGGTTTTTCCACATAATCCACTGTCTCAGCTTGTGCCTCCCCTGTTCCATAAACATATGTCAAGGTTGCTCCAGCGTTTGTGTAAAATCCAGCTTTACTTGAGCTTGTATCATTATCCCATGCATCACTGTTCATACTCCCCACAACTCCACCATAACTGTCTTCATTTGCCGCATATTCATCATATGCCTTTGCTGTAGGTTTGACATTGAAGCTGACAGCGTAAGTCACATCTTTCTGTAATTTGTAATCTGTTGGAAATGTTGCTGTTACTGTGCGTGTCCCTTCATTGTATGTTACCTGAATATCAACGCCGGATAAATCTACCTCACTTCCATCACTTGCTGTTGCTTTTATTGTCGGATTAAGATGTGCTGCGTTTTCCAGTTCTGCATAATCACTCAATGTATCAGTAAGCACTACATTTCTACAAGTGTATTCCGTCAGATTACCCGTAATCTGTTTAAATGCCTCCGCTAATTTATCTGCGTCCGTTGCGGAATAATATTTTTTAGTAGAAGTTGTATTTACTTTTGTCGCCAGCGTACTCAAAAATGTGCTGTCTGCACTGTTAGAAAATCCGATGGTATAAAATTGATCCAATCCTTTCATCGCAGCTGCTTCATTGTAAGCCGCATTTGCATTATAATTATAAGGATCTGTGTTTCCGTTTCCTATCGTATAACCATCGTTGTTATATCTGTACGTTGGAAGTCCGTCCGATAGAAAAATTACAATCTTACGTGCACTGCTATCTGCCTTTGCCAAAGCCTCCTTCGCGGTACGCAAGCCAGCCTGACAGTTTGTTCCAGATTTTTCTTCATTTACACGAATTCCATTTACAATCTGATCTACTTCTGACTTTGTTGTCGCCCATGCTCCATTTACCCAGGTTGCATCATCCCATGGTGAGTTATACCGATAATCCTTTAACCCGTAATACGTTACAACTGTCATTCTCGCATCGATTTGATCATTGTTGAAAATGGAATCACTCAAGCCGCCTTTTTCTGTAACTACATCCTGCAGAGCCTTTAATCTTGACTTTTCTCCCATCGGCTCATTCATACTGCCAGATGTATCAACAATAAGAACAACATCGATTTTCGGTTTGTTCAATGTTGAATCATATTTTCCTGTTACATCCAAGGTCAGCGTGTAAGAATCTTCTCCATTGTACTTGATATACTTACGATGCGCCGGTGCCGTATTCTCGTCAGACGATAATACAAGTGCAGATGGCTTGGCCGTGGTGGTATCAAGCTCTGCATCTTGTGGTGTATCTGTGTTTGTTGTTATAGCAATATCCGGAATTGTCGTTGCATCTGTTTGCGTGGTGGTATCTGATGTGGTTACATCTTCTATTTCAGCTTCTGTTGTGTCTGTATCTGGTATGGTTATATCTTCTGTTAAGTTGGTATCTGTGCTTGTCGTTATCTCTTCTGTTTGCTTTACGTCTGATGTTACGTCTGCTGCTTCTTCAATTGCATTTGCGTCTGGTGTTACATCTACTGCTTCTTCAATTGTGTTTTCTTCGACATTAAAATCAGATTGTTCAGCTGCATTAGATACACTTGTCCAGATTCCTAAAATCATTGTCAGGACAAGTGCATATGCAAGAATTTTCTTCAATATCAAATGTCGTTTTCCTTCTCCTCGCATATTTCTCCCTCCTTCATCACAGTTTGATTGGATTTAAAATCCATAATTCAAGTCGAACGTGCTTTGACACATTCTATTAACAGTCCTTGCATAAATCTATGACCGAACTGTTACTATCTTTTATATGCTTGTCCGAAGGGATGTATGTAACATTTTAAGACAAAAATTTTGCGGTTTTTCGTGGATTTTTGACATAATATTGAGTTGGTGACATAGAGGGTGCTGGTCACAGTAGCAAAATTATGATTATACAATTAGAGAAAATGTGATAATATATGATTATGTAGGTAATTATATTTCTATGAATTTTGAATGCAGTTACGTAAAGACAAATTTGCTGTTACTCACCACCTGAAAGAGGTGGGAGTCTTCTCGACTGAGATAATAAGATGAAGGGAGCGGTAAGATGAAACAATTGCAAAAACAACGGAAAAAGATAATGACTTTTTTGCTGACATTTGGGATAGTCTTCGGATTATTAGGAGCAATGCCGGTACATGCACAGGATGAGAATGCATCCGAAAGTACAACATTTGATGTAAAAATCGTACATACCAATGATATTCATGCACGAGTAGAAGATGATGATTACAATCAAGTGATTGGAATGGAACGACTAAGCACAATTGCACAGACATTTACGGCAGGCGCCGACGGTTCATTGATGCTTGATTCCGGAGATATTTTTCACGGACAGCCGATTGCAACACTGGTACAGGGAGAATCGGTAGCTAAACTGATGAAAGCTTGTGGGTATGATGCAATGACCGCCGGAAATCATGATTGGAGCTACGGCAAAGATCGTTTGAAAGAGCTTGGAGGAATTGCCAATGTCAAAATATTATCTGGAAATATCAAAAACGCAGATGGAACCTCCTTTTTTGATACAGATGCACTTGTAAAGGAATTTACTAAAAATGGAAAAACATTAAAAATCGGTGTGTTTGGCGTAAGTGACCCAAATATGAAAGATAAAACGACACCATCCAATGTGGAGGGACTGGAATTTCAGGATGCAATCGCTTATGCAAATATGGAAGCGGCCGCATTAAAGGCAGATGGATGTAATGTGGTGATTGCACTGTCACACACGCTTAATCCGAAAAATATGGCTGCACAGGTGGATGGTGTAGATTTGTGGCTGTGCGGACATGAACATATTGAACTTAGCGACACCGTGACGACACCAAATGGATCAAAGGCTTATGTATCGGAAAGCGGATATTATCTGAATACCGTGGGGCTAATTGATTTGAACTGTACAATGGATGCTGAAGGCAGCGTACATGTAGATTATAATAAGACATCTGTTGATTATGAAGCAGCACAGAACTATCCGAAGGACGCTTCTGTAACAGCCATACTTGATGCGATTAAAGCAGAAAACGAGACAGCACTAAATCGTGTCATCGGTACTTCTCCGGTGGAATTAGATGGTGTCTGGGAACATATCCGTATTGGGCAGACAAACCTTGGAAATGTCATAACAGATGCATATCTGCTTGCTACAGGTGCCGATATAGCATTTGAAAATGCAGGTGGCATCCGCGCTTCTGTCGCAGCCGGAACGATTACATACGGCGATATCATTAATGTCAGCCCTTATGGAAACTATGTGGTGACAAAAAAACTAACCGGTGCACAGATTAAAAATATGCTTGAATCCAGTCTTACTATCCAGAAAAACTGTATTGCTGCAAATGACAGCGGCGAGTGGGATGCCTGGCCAAATGACAGTGGAAGTTATCTGCAGGTTGGCGGAATCACCGTCAGCTTTGATCCGGCACAGCCGGAGGGTTCACGCGTGCTTTCCGTAAAAAAAGATGGGCAGGAACTGGATAATACAAAAGAATACATCGTAGCAGTTAATAATTATCTAGCAGGTTCTGACAGCTATCCGGCACTTGCCGAGGCAGCGGAAATCGGAGAATATTCTTGTTGTGAGGAGTTACTGATCCGTTTCTTTGAACAAGGTTCCGATGCAATTGCCACAAGTGCATCAAAACAAAATATGATCCAGACAACCAAAGAGTCCACAGAACCGGTACCGCCAACTACACCGGAAACACCTTCTGTACCTGTAACACCAGCTGTCCCGGAGCAACCGGCAAAAGAACAGCCGAAATCCCCAAAAACAGAGGTTAAAAAAGATGATGCAGGCGGAACAAAAGCTTCGGCAAAAAATCCAAAAACGGGCGACGACAATACTCTGTTCTGCTGGATATTGCTTCTATTGCTCAGTGGAAGTGTAGGAAGTATCTGCCTGGTTCAGAAACATAAAAAGTAAGGTTAAACAGAGGTGTCACGAGTATAACGACACAACTCATTCTAAGCGACTATGTTTTCCTTCTACGCATTGGATAAACCCGATTCCAATTCGAGGGGAGGCATAGTTGCTTCTTTTATGATAATTTCTCTTCCTGTTTCACTTTGCATCGTTTCATATGGTGTTAATCCTATAGTTTTCTGGAAACGAATCCGCACGGTCTTTTAATTTATCACAGTAATTCAATACATCCCATGGACAGTACACTTCTACACTGCCAAACTGATACCCGTCATACCAGCTCTTAGCCTCTTCATAATGCTCCTCCATCCCATAATACTCCAGCATGTTCTTTACTTCCATATCTGTAAAGCCAAAATATTCATCATATCGTTCATCTGTAATGGACAATACTTTCAGGTTATTAAACCCCGTAAAGATACTTTCTTTGGAAATGCGCATGCATCCTGTCATCACTGCAAATTTCAGGCTGTTATTCGTTTTTAATGCCTGTTCCAATAAACTACGGATTAAAAAGATCATCTGATCATAATACCCGTTTTCAAATTTCATAATTCCCTTAAACAAATTTCTTTTTTAAAAAAAGAACCGCCTCTCGGCCATTATAACCAAGAGGCAGTTTTTTGCTTAACAGTTATTGAGCATCCCTTAATTGCTCTACAACGCTGCATTTCGCTGCGTTGTCATACATCATGCAGGGGATCAGCCACCCCAGCAGAAGAAATACCGGAATTGTCAGCAGGACAGGCAGAATGG
>OGZF01000212.1_pt1 | contig 58362 bp, 59 predicted proteins | sample 1576771 | NCBI WGS metagenome assembly OGZF01 (sample SAMEA3541536, study PRJEB24748) | human gut metagenome | biome: human gut; feature: human-associated habitat; material: faeces | place: China | collected 2012
TTGAGGGGCGTGTGTTTCACGACGTACGGGTTCAAGTCCCGTCACTCGCACCATAGAAAAGACTTGATACCTTGAGTATCAAGTCTTTTCTATTTTATGCAAGCAAGCGGTGACGGGACTTGAGGTAGCCTTGCAACCGCCGCCTGTGGCGGAAAAAGGGAGCAAAGCGCTGTCTGAAATAAGGAGCATAAGGAAGTGCATTCATGCACAACGCAAGGCGACTATATTTCAGACGGGGAGAGAGTAACCGTAAAAACAAAAGTGGATAGAAGAAAACAACTGTTTTTAGGGAGAGCGTTGATGAAAGTATGACGATGAACAAGCCGCATTGGTGACATATAGCAATCACCGTCACTCGCAGTTATCATTACAACAAATTGTAATAGGGAATATGACGGGACTTGTTTTTTTACCACATAATTTTTTTGTAGTCAGTAGGGCGTTTATCGAACGCCCACAAGTAAAGCAACATATCTACAGCACCATACCTTGACAACCAAAATCCGTTGTGATAATATCGTTTTGGCAACGGGAGTCCGTTAAACATATTTAATTTGGAGATATGAATTTATGAAAAAAGCAGTTTTATTTGACCTTGACGGCACATTGTGGCACACTTGTGATGTGATTTTGCCTGTGTGGAACGATATACTTAAAAAACATAAAGAAACAACAAAGCAAATTACACTTGAAGAAATGAACAGCTATATGGGAAAGACGGTTGAACAGATTGCGTCAATAATGTTACCCGAACTTACGCTTGAAAACTCGGTCGCAATTGTAAAGGAGTGTTGTGCGGAACAGATTCCGTCACTTCGCAAAACGGGCGGTCATTTGTATGACAATCTTGAAAGTACACTTGAAATTCTTTCAAAGAATTATTTTCTCGGCATAATCAGCAATTGTCAATGCGGATATATAGAGGCATTTTTGTTTGCTCATAAGCTTGAAAAATATTTCTCCGATTTTGAAATGTCGGGCAGAACAAATCTGACAAAGGGAGAGAATATAAAGCTTGTTATGGAGCGTAACGGCATTAATAATGCTTTGTATCTCGGCGATACAATCGGTGATCAGCTTGCCGCAAAAGACGCAGAAATACCGTTTGTGTTTGCATCATACGGATTCGGCACAACGGAAAATCCCGAATATACAATCAGTTCGTTCAATGAATTGCCAAAAGTTGCAGAAAAAATTCTCGGCTGATTGCCAAAAAATAGGATGATGTCGGGATACAGCCTATCCCGATGTCATTTTTGTAAAAGCATAAAGTTTCAGTTTTTATGCGTTTTTTGCAGATAGAGAAAAAATTATGTAAGAAAATTGAAAAAACTTTCAAATATGTGTTGACAAGTTAAATGCCTTATGATATAATCTTGATTGTTGAGTTGAGAAACCGACAAAAATCTAATAAATGCGAGTGTGCTGGAATAGGCAGACAGGCACGTTTGAGGGGCGTGTGTTTCACGACGTACGGGTTCAAGTCCCGTCACTCGCACCATATCGAGTGTTCATAAGGGATTTGACTTATGAACACTCTTTTTGTTTTATCATATAATTCGTATGTACGAGCAAGGGTAACACCTTGCTCTTTTTTATGCCGTGAATTGTTCGGTTATATATTCTACGGCAACGCCTTTGCGTGTATCCGCAATGTGGGTTTGTTTTGCGGTGTTCGGCAATTCGATATATCCGATAAAACGGTAATATATAACGATTCGTTGCGTTCGACTTTTGCCTGTACCCTCTGTTTCAAAAATATCGATATGGTCAATCAGTTCTCGAAGCAGCGGCGATGTCAGATTATCCATTTGCATAAACCTGCGAATTGCCGATATGAATTTTTCATATTCCGAATTGTTGTTTTTCAACTCTTCGATTTTGTGTCGAGTATCCGCAATTTTGGCTTTTAAGTCCATACGCTCTTTTTCGTATTTATGAGACAGCTCAACAAACCATTCATCACTGACTTTTCCGATAACATTATCCTCATATAGCTTTTCATAAAGTTGCGATACCGTGTTGCTGCGAGCAATCGCTTTTTGCAGTTCCGACTCTAAAAAATTTTTTTCTTTTTCTCTTTCTTCGTCATTTTTCCGCAAAAGCAGTTGTGCAAAATATGACTCGTCAATTTCCAACATTTCAACAAGTCGCCTTAATTCAAGTTCAACAACTTCTTCAAGGGCGTCTGCTCTGACATAATGTCTCCCGGGACAATTTCCACGATAATCAACTTTGTTGTCGGAACAAGTGAAATAGTGAATTTCTTTATTCGAGGTGCTTGTGTGGTATCTCATTTTACTGTGGCAATCTCCGCAATATATCAATCCGTTAAATATACTCCGTTCGCCGTTTTCTTTTTTCGGAGCCCGACGCTTTGTTTTTGAAATAAACTTCTGTACGGTTTCAAATGTTTCTCGGTCGATTATCGGCTCATTAACATCCTTGAATACAGCCCAATTTTCTTTGGAGTTTTCAATACGTCTTTTGTTTTTAAATGACTTGGAATATGTTTTGAAATTGATAATATCTCCGCAATACTCTTGTTGAGAAAGAATTTTTTGAACAGTTGTCTTACACCATTTGTACGGATTGGTCTGTGTCTTCTTTCCGCCTCGGTTCAGTCCTTTTGACCGCCAATAAGCCATAGGAATAAGCACTTTGTTTTCCTGCAATTCTCTTGCAATGGTTTCGTTGCCTTTACCGTCGAGGCACATTTTGAATATGCTTTTCACAACGGTTGCGGCTTCGGGGTCAATTATCCATTTCTTTTTGTTTTCCGATGATTTCATATATCCGTATGGCGGTTGCGATAACGGCTCTCCCATACTGCCTCTGAGCCTGTGGGATGAACGAATCTTTTTTGAAATATCTCTTGCGTACATTTCGTTTAAGATATTCTTGAACGGTGCAATTTCGCTTTCTCCCTCATCGCTGTCAATGGCATCGTTCACGGCAATAAAACGAATATTATGTTCGGGAAAATAGCTGTCGGTATAATTACCTACCGAAACATAATCACGACCCAGGCGAGATAAATCTTTAACCATTACGGCAGAAACAAGCCCGATTTCAATATCGTCGATAAGCTGTTGAAATCCGGGACGATTAAAATTTGTTCCGGTATATCCGTCATCCACATAATATTTTGTATCCGTTAAACCCATTTCTTTTGCTTTTTGTGATAACAGCTTCTTTTGATTGCCTATGGAGTTACTCTCGCTTTCCGTTCCGTCATCACGGGACAAACGACAATAAAGAGCTGTTATCCCTATTTGGTTTTTGTTTTTCGACTGCATTTAATCCTCCTTTCCGACAGTCGAACAATCATATTCATCTGTCATTTTATCATTGATGCTGTCAACAGACAATTCTGCGAAATCGCTCGTGAGATATTTTTTCAATCTGTTATTCAAATGATTGCTGTCGCTATATTTTTTAATGTTAAAATCCTCAAATTTACCGCAAACGATATATCTTACTCCGTTTATCATATATTCGCCTATACCCAAGCTGAAATTTATTATTTGCTTTTTCATATCATCTCTCCCTCTCACGCTGTCGGATTAAATATTTTCTGTAATGCTCGCAAGCTTTAATTATGAAATCTTCGGTCTTTTGTTTATCCAAACCTTTTGGCAAGACATCACGCAACTTATCTGCAGGTATTCGCACTTGCTCTTTTTGATTTGGCTTTTCTTCATTGAGAACGGAGAAAACCGTATCGACGAAAAAGTTACTGTCTTTACTTAACTTTCTTAATCGCTGTGCCTGGGATAATGACGGTGTGGCGTCGGTAAATTCTATTTGTTCAAGCAATATTTGTTGTTCATATTCCGACAGATATGAAATTTCCACCGCAGGAGTAAAGGCTATTCTTTCTTCATCAACAAGTTTAAGTAATTCGGGTATTAAGTATGTCAGGCGGATATATCGCTGTATTTGTCTTGCACTGTCATCGGCGGTTTCTGCAATCTTTTCATCTGTTCTTAACTTTGTGCCAAGTTGGCACGAGGTTTTCCCTTGATGCTTTAGTGCCTCTGATTTCATTTTGTATGCAAAAGCTTTTTCGCCCGGTAAAATATGTTCACGGTGTATGTTTGAATCCACCATTTGCACAATCGCCTCGTCTTTTGTAAGTTCTTTTATTGTCACGGGTATGCTTGTTATCCCCAATTCCTTGCACGCTTCAACTCGTCTGTGACCGCTGATAATTTCATATTTACCGGCCAGAAAAGAACGAACGATTATCGGTTCAAGCAATCCGTTTTCTTTTATGCTCTCTGTTAATTCTTGTTGCTCAATTCCGCTTCTTTTCTTAAACGGATGATTTTCAAAAGGAACGAGCAAATCTATGCTTATGGTTTTTATCATTTTTCTGCCTCCTTTAATATTTCAACTTTTTTAAGGGAAATACCCTTATGATTTTTCTCATAAATCAATCTTAAATTTGTTCCGTTATCTATCTCGTAAAAGCCAAGATAACTCTGCCACCAAAATACAGGTGTGATTATTTTTCTTCCGTCACTTAGCCGAAGAAAAAGTCGCATCATATTTCGACTTGCCTCTGCTCGCATTATCAACTTTGCGAAGTATTCGCCCTCTTTGTCAATAAATTTGTAGTCAGAGGTAATGATGTGTTCCTCTCTCATTTCTTCTCTTGTGTAAACTTTGTTTTGAATCATAATATATCCCTTCTTAATAAATTCTCTTTATCGGAAAGTAAAAGCTATATATTTATTTATATATTTATACGGCTACTCTCCGTTTTGGTTTTAATCACCGATTTATCTTTGCTTTACACCTCTGTTTCTGTATTGATTTGGTACCGAAATCGGTAATTTTTTCTTTTGTATCGTTTTTTTATTGAAAACAAGTATCACTATGTTAAATTAACCGCTGTCGTCATATTCACGGCGATTTTTAACGCTTTTTGCACCTCTTTTGGATTTGTACTTCGGGCAGAAAACAACGATTGCCTTGTAGCTCTGTTTGCATTTGTTTTTGCATTTGCGACAAAGGCCGTTGTATGTTCTTCTGCCTGTTTCGGGATTTATGAAAAAATCCCATTCTTGTTTTGCTTTCTTTGATAATCTCGGCATTGTAAAAACTCCTTTCACTTGTTTGAACCGGGAGAGGCATTTTGCACCCCCTATTTGCAAATAAATTTTCCCTCTCACTTGGTAGGCAACGAAAACGGGCAAAAATTAACCCTCTGACCAATATTTTTTTATTACCCCTTCACTTGTTAGAACTGAGAACGCTTTTTTTGGGGGGGTGCTTTTGAAAAATTTATATTTTTTAACATTTGCTCCTCTACTCATTTGGACAAAGGGTGACGAAATGCACACCCAAAATTGCCGATTTAACGGAAATTTTTTAAAAAAATATTTTTACTCCTCTACTTGTTTGAACCGTAAATAAAAAAGTCAGGGTATTTCGGCGAAAAATTTGCAAAAAAATAAAGTCCCTCGTTTCTTGAAAGTTCAAAAAACGAAGGACTGGGTATGTAAAAATATTAAATTGTAATTGCAATGCACAAATTTAGCGAGCAGACCGTTTGTATATCCAAACGGTAATTTTGCTATTTAGGGACTCCCTAAGACCCGTTGAAAACAGTTTATTATTACAGAAAAATACCTTCGGGTTGTTTCGTATATCGAAAATTGAATAAAACTATAATTTTGAATAAATATTTAGGGCTGTAAATACAAAAAATTGGCGTTCGCAAACTTATTGTGTTGAATATTTCTGCTCTGAATGTTATAATTGATTCAAACAGGCAAGGAGGTCAATTATGAAAGTCAGCTATGACAAATTATGGAAAATATTGATTGATAAAAAAATGAAAAAATATCAATTAAGAGAACAAGCTCACATAAGCAGCAATTCTGTTGCAAAGTTAAGTAAGGGAGAATTTGTCAGTATGGAAGTCTTGCTTAAAATATGCGAAACCCTTGATTGTGATATAGGCGATGTATGCGAATTTTATAAGGATGACGGAGAAACCGAAAATGCATAAAACAAAAAAACAAATATCATACAATATGCAACAGGTTAAATCCAAAGACACAAAGATAGAAGTTATGCTCAGAAAAGAACTTTGGTCAAGAGGTTTGCGTTATCAAAAGAACAGTAAAAAAGTGTTCGGAAAGCCCGATATTGTTTTTATTGGCAAAAAGGTTGCCGTGTTTTGCGACAGTGAATTTTGGCACGGTTATGATTGGGACAATAAGAAAAAGGAATTCAAATCACATCAAGAGTTTTGGATTCCTAAAATTGAAAAAAACATTGCTCGAGATAATTTGGTAAATGAAACACTTGAAAATTCGGGTTGGACAGTACTTAGATTTTGGGGCAATGATATAAAAAAGAATTTACAGGCGTGTGCCGATGAAATTGAGAGGACGGTAAAAAGTAAAAATGACTAAATATAAATCTATTGATTTGTTTGCGGGAATCGGTGGCATTCGTCTTGGATTTGAACGAGCCTTTGGGGATGAAATAAACACGGTTTTTGTAAGTGAGTGGGATGAATATGCACAGAAAACATACAAGGCGAATTTCAAAGATGATTTTGAAATTGCGGGAGATATAACCAAGATAAACGAAACCGATATTCCGCAATTTGATATATGTCTTGCGGGGTTTCCTTGCCAAGCATTCAGTCTTGCGGGGAAAAGACAAGGATTTGATGATAATTATAAAGGTCTTTGCCGAGGCACTTTGTTTCTTGATGTTGCGAGAATTTGCGAAGCAGACAAACCAAAGGTTATTTTTTGTGAGAATGTCAAGGGATTAAAGATTCACGACAGAGGAAGAACATTTGAAATAATTAAAAAAACTTTTGAAGATTTGGGTTATAAAGTTTTCAGCGATGTACTTAACAGTAAAGATTTTGGAGTCCCTCAGAACAGAGAAAGAATATATATTGTGGCTTTCAGAAATGATATTGCACCCGAAAAATTTGAATTTCCAAAGGCGACGGATGATACAAAAAGGCTGAAAGATATTATAGAAGAAAAGCCTGTACCGGCTAAATATTATTTAAGTGATGTTTATGTTGAAACCCTCAGAAGACACAAAGCCCGTCACGAGGCTAAAGGTAATGGTTTCGGATACGAAATTCGTGAATGGGACGGCATTGCCGGTGCTATTGTATGCGGCGGAATGGGAAGAGAACGCAATCTGCTGATTGATAAACGTCAGAAAGATTTGACACCGACAACACACATTAAAGGCGAAGTCAATAAGGAAGGTATCAGAAAAATGACACCGAGAGAATGGGCTCGTTTACAGGGATTTCCCGATACTTTCAATCTGCTTCTTGCAGATGTCCATCTTTATAAACAATTCGGAAACAGCGTAACCGTAAATGTTATTGAAGCTATTGCAAAACAAATTAAGGAGGTACTCGACAATGCCTAAACTTTCGGGAAATAAAGGCGAATGGAGCGAAATATATGCATTCCTCCGTTTACTTGAAATAAAGAAATTATATGCGGCAGATTCACAGCTTAATAAAAAAGACGAGATGTTTTACAATATCATAAACATTATCCGTACCGAGCCTGTGGGAAAACTTGAATTCAGAATAAACAGAACGGAAGATACAATAACTGTTTTTAATACCTCCGACAGCACGGAATTATTAACGCTTCCTTGTTCCGAATTCAAAAATGCGGCAGACAGACTGTACTGCGAAATAATTGAAACAAACGCTTCTGCATTTGCTTTGCCGGATACAGAAGAATTTCTTGATACATTGAACATCGGTGTACTTAAAGCAAAGTCCACCGACAAAGCCGATATTCGGATAAAAATTCACGATATAAATACGGGTTACGAAGCAGTTCAAGGCTTCAGTATAAAATCAAGACTCGGCAGTCCGTCCACTCTTGTTAATGCCAGCAAAACAACAAACTTTGTTTTTGAAGTGACAGGCAATATTGATGATGCGGTTGTGCAAGAATTTAATACCTGTTCAAAGAAATTCAAGGATAGATTTAAAGTACTTGACCGTAACGGTTGTGATATAAGTTACGATTCAATGGAAAATGATGTTTTCGAGAGCAATTTACAACTCATAGACGGCGATTTGCCGAAGATTTGCGGTTATATGCTTAAAGAATATTATTCGTCGGGAGTCAACACAGTAGCAAATTCACTTGAATCTTTAAATGTACATAATCCAATCGGATATGATTTATCAAAAGGTCATCCGTTTTATGAATATAAGTTCAAAAAGTTTCTTGCAGAATGTGCGCTCGGTATGCTTCCGTCAAAAGTTTGGGACGGTACGGCAGACGCAACAGGCGGATATATTATAGTCAGAGAAGACGGTGAGGTTTTGTGTTATCATCTGTTTAACAGAAACGAATTTGAAACCTATCTGATAAATAACACTAAATTTGAAACAGCAAGTACATCCCGTCACGAATTCGGAAGTATATACAAAGATAACGGAAAATATTATATCAAGCTGAATTTGCAGGTTAGATTTATAAAATGAGGTATATATATGTTAAAGAAACTTGGAATAGTAAAGACAAAGAATAAAGGATATAAAGTATTTATGGAACATATCGCTCCAGATTTTTTAGATAACACTATGATTCCCAGCGAGTATGTTAAGTTTTGTTGGAAAAAATACGAAACATCAGGTGTGTCCAGAACAAATTCTTTAAACGGTACAATTTTTGAATTAATTATAGCAACATTGTTTGTCAAAGAAGGGTTGGTACCCCTGCATTTACAAGCGCAAGTTGCATTTGTGCCTAATGTAAATTTTGATGCAATTTTATATACAAACGAAACAGGACCGATTGGTCTTAGTTTAAAAACAAGTTTGAGAGAAAGATATAAACAAGCTGACTTAGAGGCTATTGCGTTGAAATATGTACACAGAAAAGCTGAGAACTATCTGTTAACTATGGATGCAACAGAAGCCGGTATGGTTTCAAATAAAATAAAAAACGGGGATGTGCTGGGACTTAATCAAGCAATACTTACAACATCCGATGAATTTAACAATTTTATTGATGAATTAAAGAAGAAAAAGTTTGTTTCTCCAGGTTCAGTTGAAATAATTAAAGCCTCAAGAACGATTACAAGTGATGACATCGCAGCAGCTTGCAAAAAATAATTATGGTTATTTGCAGTTTATTCGCAGGTATCGGCGGAATTGATTTGGCTTTTAAGCAATCGGGTTTTGAAGTGGTATGGGCAAATGAATTTGACAAAGATGCTTGTAAAACTTACAGACATAATTTCCCTGATACCTTGTTATCCGAATGTGATATAAGAAAAGTTAACACAGATGATATACCGGATTTTGATATTCTCGCCGCAGGATTTCCGTGTCAATCGTTCTCGGTATGCGGTAACAAAAAAGGTTTCGCCGATGAAAGAGGTAATCTTTTCTTTGAAATAATGAGAATAGCAGACGCTAAAAAGCCTAAAATTATTTTCCTTGAAAATGTCGCTAATCTTACCGAACAAGATAACGGCAAAACCTTTAACCGCATACACAATGAGCTTTCCGATAGGGATTATTATATACGATATCTCATTGCGGATGCTTGCAACTACGGAATACCGCAACACAGAACGAGAACATATATCGTCGCTTTTAAGGATTTTGATATGTGTAATAAATTTCAATTTCCGAAAGAGCAACCGCTCAAAAAGCACATATTTGATATTATCGACCGAAGCGTAAAAGCAGATGACAGCTTTTATCTTAATGAGAATTCTGTACAATATCAAAAGATGAACGCCGCTATAACGGACGAAAATCAAATATATAGATTTTCTGATTACGGTATTCAAAAAAGCAAAGACGGTATTTCTTTTACGCTTAAAGCCAATATGGGGACTTGGTATAATCGTGTGCCGATTATAAAAGACAACTTTGGAATCAGAACGATTACACCGCAAGAATGTCTTGCCTTGCAGGGATTTCCTAAATCGTTTGATTTTCCCGATATTCCGATGAAAAGTATGTATAAACAATGTGGGAACACAGTGGTTGTGCCGGTTGTTAAACAAATCAACGAACAAATTATTGATTTTTAAAATCAGGAGGATAATATGAAAAAAGGATTTATTGACAAATGGTCAAACATATCTGGTTGTCAAAATCTATTGTTTTTTGCGCAATTGGTAAATGAACTTATTTTTGACTATTCAATTCCATCAAATAGATTAGCTACTTTAAATTCGCATTATCTTTGTTTGGATGCACTGAGTGTAATTTCTGATATTGAACAGCATGGTGTTCCTGAAGGTACTCTTAAACCTATAATGGAGGAGCTATATAATTCTCTACATAAAGATCACGCTTTTGATTCGTCCGAAACAAAACCATTAGATTTGTTTATTAAGCAAGAGAGAGGTGGCTTTAAGAAAATATATACTACAAATGACATAAATTTCGAGGACAGTAAGAAAATTGTTTCCGCTATTTATTATAAATATTTTAATGGAAACGCATATTTTAAGCTAATTAAGGAAAGAATTATTGAAATAGTGAAAACAAATAATACCGATGAACAAGATGTTTTATTACAATTAACCAAATCTTTTATAACTGAAATAGTCAATTCAGGATATAGCTATCAGTATATTTATGAACAAATGACTCACTCTTTTTTTAATAAAAAGGTGTATGTTGATAAACCCCAAGACATCTATAGATTTATAGACTCTTTCAACTTTGAGGAAAAAGAATACTCCGTACTTTTTATAGCCAACAAATCATATTCCAATATTGTCGGAAAATATGATATGTATTCGATTCAAAATCAAATACTCACAAAAACGCAATTAGAGCTTGAGAAAACATATTTGAAAAAAGAAGATGACGAAAGCTATTTTGTTGTAAATTCAATAAAAGCCCTGGATCAGTATAGTGCAATTGAGGATATCATTTCTATTTTAGATGTACAAATATCATTTTATCGTCTCAATAATCATAATGATGTATTTGACACTTCAAAAATAAAATGGTGTGTATATGATAAATCAAATTATTTTAGTATATATAAATTACCTAAAAGTTCTGTAAAAAAAGCAAAAACCGTATCTGCTAAGTTGACCGAAAAAAACATTGAAAAAGTTAATATAGCAATGTCCTTAGCTATAGAGTCGGATATTTCATATGGACAAGCACTGATTAATGCAGTTACATTTCATTCGTTGTCAATTGATGCAAGTTCCAAAGAAAACCAGTTGTTAGATCTTTGGGCAATTTTCGAAACGTTACTTGATATTAGTCAAAAGCATACTGGAGATAGAATTCAACAAGTTATTAAATATTTAATCCCTGTTCTAAAGCAAAGATACTTATTTTCGTTATTTGAGCAATTGTCAAACGATATTAAAAATTATTCAGAAAGTTTATACGATTACATTGTTGATAAGGATGAGGACACACCTGTTATTGCAATAACCCAATTTTGTTTATTAGATGACAATGAAATGAAGAGAAATCATGTGCTTTCACAACTTGACGATTTCCCTTTGCTGAAAGAACGAATTTGTTATTACAATAAGGTTTTGAAAACAAATAAGGATATTTTCGAATTTGTATCAAAGCATACTCAACGTTTAGAGTGGCAAATTATGAGAATATATCGAAATCGCAACCTTGTAATTCATAACGGGCGTTCAATGCCGTACTTATCATTGCTTATTGAGAATTTACATTCATATATTGATGAATTTTTAAACTTTATTATAGATGGATTTGTTAGCAATAAAAATAAAGATTTAATCTTTCAAGAGTTGTTTGTAAAGGAATGTGAATGGATTAGAATAATGACTCAAAATAAAACAAAAGAATTGTTAAATTCTAAATTAATAACATATATTTTATCTTAATAAACCATTGAATTAATTCGTGCGATTCTATTGTTAAAATTTGATTTCTATTGACAACATTATTTCCAGTTACAAATATGCATTAAGCAGTATTTTATTGCAAATATAAACTAATGACATTATTAACACAGGTCTTAGGGTGTCCATAACGAGGTGTTTGGTAGTGCGGTTATCCAAACACACTGCTCGCTGAGATTGTGCAAAAGCGGGCAAGCTACCGTTTGGATATCCAAATGGTCTGCTCGCTAAGATTATGCATTGCAACTTGGCAAATAAAATTTAAGGCACAGCTTTCGGATTTTTTGTCCGTCGGCTGTGCCTTTTTCTTAGTTGTATATTACTTGCTCGTTCACAATTTCTGTTGCTCGGTTGCGGATGTTGTTCATCTTTTGCACCCACAACATCGCATTTTCCGATTTGAGTTTTTCGGTTACACTTTCTTTTTCAGCAAGTGATTTTACCGTTTTGTCGAACAGAAATCTTGCTCTTTTATCAATATCTGCAAGATATGAATTGAGCTTACCACTTGTCAGCAAATTGTAGTAACGCACTTTATAGTTTTGTTTCAAATATCGTTTGTGCCTCATTGCCCATACACCGATATTCGTTTCTTTTTCTTCTGCCGGTAACGAAAGATTAGGCAATAAATAATCACCAACCTGCGTATAAGCGCCGCCGCTATTTTCAAAAATTGTTTTCATATTAAAACCTCCTTGATTTTTAGTAAGTTCATTATACGAAAAACAAAGTAAAATTGCGAATGTGCGGATTATTGTTTGAATATGATGTTCGACTATCGGTAAAACTGTATTTTGCCAAATCCTATATGAACATTCGCACCATAGAAAAGACTTGATACCTTGCGTATCAAGTCTTTTCTATTTTATGCAAGCAAGCGATGACGGGACTTGAGGTAGCCTTGCGACCGCCGCCTGTGGCGGAAAAAGGGAGCAAAGCGCTGTCTGAAATAAGGAGCATAAGGAAGTGCATTCATGCACAACGCAAGGCGACTATATTTCAGACGGGGAGAGAGTAACCGTAAAAACAAAAGTGGATAGAAGAAAACAACTGTTTTTAGGGAGAGCGTTGATGAAAGTATGACGATGAACAAGCCGCATTGGCGAGGACGGAAGTATGACATATAGCAATTTTTCTATTTCAACAGGTAAAACCGCTGAAACACATGTCGGACACAAACAAACACGGCTCAATGTTTTGGCAACCCGAAAAAATAAAAATACGGAACAGATTTCTGCTCCGTAAAAATTATTTAAAGAATATCCAACCTTCAACCTTGTCGCCGTCAACCATAAAAGCTTTTTCTGCAATTTCCGCAAGCGGCGAATCACTGTAACTGTCCGAATAAAAATTGTCAATTTTTCCGTTAGGAAAAGCCTCATAAAATCGTTTTACCTTTTCCTTGCCGTGACAGTTTACACCCGAATATTTTCCGCTGTGCATATCTACCTTTGACGCCATAAGGTTTTTTATTTTGAGCCTTTTGCAAACGGGTTTCAGTAAAAATTCGGGCGATGCCGAAATAATTACATCATCATCTTTCTTTTGTTCAAGATAAAACGGTTTTATATTTCCTATGTATTCCTTCCAGAAATCATTTACATCCTTTTCGGTGTCGCAATAGGTAAGAAATCTGTACATTTTTTCTTTAAAATCAGTTTTTGTACCTTTTTTGAATACATAGAATTTTAAAAATGCTCCCAAAAGCGATGGGGCAAGAGTGAGTATTTTTTTATGCCTTTTAAGGCAGAATAAATAGAAGTCGGCTGTTGAGTCCCCATAGTAAATCGTTTTGTCAAAATCGTAAACATTCATAATATGCAAATTCCTTTTTAGTTTTGCAAATAATTTTTGACATTCAATTCTTAACAGAAGAGAACATCTGCACTATGATTATAATATGAGAAGAAAATTTTTGCAACATTTCCCGTTAACAAGCTCATTTTGGCTGATTATCCAAAGAATATACCGTTATTCTGTTGCTTTTAACTCTGTTTTGTTGTACAATATACTATGTATTATTGTATAAAGGAGAAAATCCGTGTTTGGTTATTTGCAGATTCAAAAGAGCGAACTGCTTGTTCGTGAATCCGAAGCTTATAAGGCTGTGTATTGCGGTCTTTGCAGACAAATGGGTAAGGATTACTCCGTGTTTACAAGATTTACGCTAAGCTATGACTGCACATTTTATGCAATGCTTTTAATGTCGCTTAACCGTTCATGCAAAGGCTTTAAAGACGGCAGATGTACCTGTAATCCTCTTAAAAAATGCAAGTTTGCAACAGATTCGGGTGACGCATACAGAAAGGCTGCCGCATTTTCAATGATATCGGTTTATTATAAAATCATTGATGATATTCAGGACAGCGGATTTTTTAAAAAGCTTTTGTGCAGAATCATAAAGCCTTTCTTTTCTCATCAGAGAAAAAAGGCGGCAGATAAGTATCCCGATATGGACAAAGCGGTTTCTGATATGATGAAAATGCAGTATGATGCAGAACATTCGGAAAAGCCGTCTGTAGATATGTCGGCTCATCCAACGGCATTAATGCTCGCTGCTGTATTGTCAGCTGAGGCTCATGATGAAATTCAAAAAAGAGTTCTCTATGAATTCGGCTATCATATCGGCAGGTGGATTTATCTTGTCGATGCCGCAGATGATATAGAAAAAGATATCAAATCAAACGGGTTTAATCCGTTTGTAAACAAGAAAACAGGTGAGGTAAAATCATCGGATTTTATAAAAGCGGTGCTGAATCAGTCACTTGCAAGGGCATATGATGCCTACAATCTTTTGAACTTTACCGATTTTAAGGGAATTTTAGATAATATGATGCTTTTGGGATTCCCTGCATCACAAAACAGAGTAACAAGCAAACTTGATACGGAGGTCAATAATGAATAATCCTTATGAGGTTCTCGGTGTGTCTGAAACAGCTACCGATGAAGAAGTAAAAGCAGCGTACAGAAACCTTGCTAAAAAATATCATCCCGATAACTACACCGACAGTCCTCTTGCGGATGTTGCGGAGCAGAAAATGAAGGAGATTAATGAGGCATACGATATGATTAATCAGATGCGTCAGAAGGGTAAGGGTACAGGCTCAACAGGCAGTTCGTCATATAACGCAAATTCTTCAAGCTCACAGTTCTACAACGTAAGAATTTACATTCAGAGAGGACTTCTTGATCAGGCCGATCAGATTCTTGAAAACACAGCACAGTCAATGAGAACCGCAGAATGGCATTATCTCAAGGGCATGATTGCATACCGCAGAGGTTGGTCTGAACAGGCTTTTTCATATTTCACAACTGCGTGCAATATGGACCCCAACAACACGGAATACCGAGCCGCTCTTAACAATATGCAGAGCCAGAGAGCATATAACTACGGCGGTTATACTCAAACAAATCCTAACGCAACAGGCTCATCCTTCTGCGATGTTTGTGCAGGAATGATGTGTGCAAACTGCTTGTGTGATTGTTGCAGAATGGGATGTTAATATGAAGAAAAACGGTATCAAAAAGGGGACAATGCGTATTGCGGTTTGCGGAATTATTGCGGCGCTCTCACTCGTTTTTATGATGATGACATCTCTCGTTCCAATCGGAACATACGCTTTGCCTTGTCTTGCAGGAATTCTCATTTCCTGCATAGTTGTTGAATACGGTTATGGATGGGCAATCGGTGTGTTTTGTGTAACTGCCGTGCTTTCAACGCTCCTTGCCGGCGATAAAGAGGCTGTTATATATTTCATTGCACTTTTCGGCTATTATCCGATTTTAAAGGGCGCTTTTGAATTTAAAATCAAAAACAGGGCAGTTCAATACATACTCAAGTTTGCGGTATTTAATGTTGCCGCCATCGGTTCGTTCTTTGTCGCAACATGGCTGTTGTCAATTCCGACAGATGAATTTACCGTTTTCGGTTTTTATGTTCCGTGGGCATTTTTGATTGCCGGAAATATTTTCTTTTTGCTCTATGATTATGCAATTACCGTATTTGTTATGCAGTATGTTCGCAGATTAAGAGGAAAAATATTCGGTAATTTTCACAAGTAATTATAATTCAAAGAAGTTTTGAGAAGGTGGACCTAAATGAAAAAGCAAAAATTGTTTGTCCGCATAGTCTGCATTGTCCTTGTGGTTCTTATGGCAGTATCGGTAGGTGCTGTTGCAATAACTGCATTTTCGGCTAATGCGGCTCAATCAACCGAGGAGGTTTCCGCAAGCGTATCAGCAGGTGCATCAGGCTATATAAATGCATCGTATGTAAATCTGAGAAGCGGTGCAGGCACGAATCATTCGGTTATAACCTGTATGGCAAAGAACACAAAATTTACTTTTGTTAACGGAAAGCTCTATAACTCTAAGTGGTACAAAATCAAGCTTAAATCAAATTCAAAGACAGGCTATGTTACAAAGGAATATGTTGCCGTAAGTTCTTCGACGACGGCATCAAGCGTAACAGGTTATGTTTCTGATGATTATGTAAATCTCAGAAGCGGAGCAGGCACAAATTATTCTGTTGTTGGTTGCCTGAGAAAGAACACTAAGCTTACTTTTGTTAGCACTTCACTCTACAACTCCGCCTGGTATAAGGTTAAGGTTACTTCAACTGCTAAAACAGGTTACATAAAAAAAGACTATGTAAAAATTAACAGTTCAACCCAACCTACAATGAAGGCAACCCAACCTACAACGAAGGCAACACAACCCGCAACTCGGCCGACTGCGTCAGCGTCAACCGTAAGCGGTTATATAACAGACGATTATGTAAATCTCAGAAGCGGTGCCGGTACAAGATATTCTGTCGTTGAGTGTATGCGATTGAATACAAAGGTTACTTTTGTAAGCACAAAGCTTTATAACAATGATTGGTATAATATTAAGCTTACATCAAATTCAAAGACAGGCTATGTGAAAAAAGACTATGTTAAGATGAACAGTCAGACACAACCTACAACGACTCGGCCTACAACCGCAAAACCGTCAACAGGTTCATCTGTTAAGCTTTCCGTATCAAGCAAATCAATTTTCACAGGCAACAGATTTGCAATCACAGCAACAGCGTCCGGAAGTGTTTCATGGTCAAGCTCAAATACAGGAGTTGCAACCGTTGACTCTCGTGGTATTGTAACAGCCAAGAAAGCAGGCTCTGCAACAATTACTGCGAAAAGCGGTTCGCATTCTGCAACCTGCAAAATTACCGTAAAATCCGGCTCATCGGTAAATATATCCAACAGTAATGTGAATCTTCCGTGGCAGAAGTCAATGCTTTTGAAATCAAGCACAAGAGGTGTCACATGGTCAAGTTCAAATACAAAGATCGCAACAGTTAAGAACGGTGTTGTTGATACGGTAGGCAAGGGCTATGTAACAATCACAGCATCAACATCATACGGTGCGGCAACCTGTCTTATCCATGTTATGCCGAGGGAGAGTGTGCGTTTCTGTTACGCATCACCAAACTCCGCTCCGCTTAATTCAAATGTAAGCTTTAAGGCTATTACCGACACAGACAGGGTAGGCGTGTATTTTGTAGTTACAAACGGTTCAACCTCTTATAAGGTCACCGCAAAAAATAAGGTTAAAGACGGTAACTCCTATATCTGGACAGGTACACAAAAGCTTTCAAAATCAGGCAAATGGTCTGTAAAAGCATATTCTAAATTTAAAACCGAATCAAAGTATTACACCACGGCAGGCGGCGGTGAGGGCGAGGTGTTTGTAACCTCAACAACCAATAAAACCACCACAGCCTGTGCCGAACGCAGAGCGAGTGACGAGGTAATCAAGCTTATTGCAAACTATGAGGGATTTCTCTCGAAAGTCACAGCAGACAGCATTACAACCGATCCTACACTCGGTTACGGTAAGGTTGTAATTTCAGGCGAACAGTTCTACAACAACATAACTTCAAATCAGGCATATGCTTATCTTTGCCAGACCGTGAACAAGGGCGGATATACCACCACAACAAATTCCTACCTTGTAAATAACGGCATAAAGTTCAATCAGCAACAGTTTGACGCACTTGTGTGCTTTGCATACAATGTAGGCAGCGGTGTGTTCTACAATGACTCCGAACTCCAGTCTGTTCTCTTGAACACAGGTTCAAGCGGTACTATCAAAGCAGGCGCTTCGGGTACGGTTACAGGTTCAGATGTAAACCTCAGAAGAGGTGCAGGAACTAACTACTCCGTTGTTACCCGTATGAACTACGGAACAAAACTTAAATTTGTTGACGGCAAGCGTTATAACACAAACTGGTATAAAGTTAAGCTTTCAAACGGCACAACAGGATATATTCACAAGGACTATGTTTCTGCTTCGGGCGGTTCAAGAGATTTGAATAATGTCAATAAGCAGAACCTTATTGATGCACTTTTGCAGTACCACCATGCGTCAGGTTCTTGCTATTGGGGACTTTTGTACAGAAGGGTTGACGAGGCGGAAATCTTCCTCTACGGCGATTATGACCGTGACGGTCAGCACAATTATCACAACTTCCATTTCTCATGTTACTCAAACCCGAGTTTCGGTATCTGATATTAATTTTTGCAAAGAAGGTCTTAAAATGAAAAAAATAGGTTTCATAGGCGCAGGCAATATGGCAACAGCCATTATAAAAGGTCTTATGGCACAAAACGACGGCAAGGCTGATTTTATCAATGTTTTTGATGTAAGCGAAGAAAAGTGTGCCGCTATGAAAAATATGGGTGCAAATGTAATGACATCTGCCGATGAAATTGCAAAGAACAGCTCAATTGTTGTTCTTGCAGTCAAGCCGCAGAATTATCCCGAAGTTCTTGAGTCCCTCAAAAACAGCATTACAACAGCCAAAACCGTAGTATCAATTGCCGCAGGCATATCTATTGCATATGTAAGAAAAGGTCTTGAGTGTGACTGCCCTGTTGTAAGGGTTATGCCTAATACGCCTCTCTTGCTCAAAAAGGGTGCAACAGCCCTTTGTCCGTCTGAGAATATCAGCGATGATGACAAAACAATCGTTTACAATATGTTTGCAGGCAGCGGAGTTTGCGAATATATTGACGAAAGCCATATGAATGAAATAATTGCGGTAAACGGCAGCAGCCCTGCTTATATTTATCTTTTTGCAAAGGCTATGGCTGATTACGCAAAGAATTGCGGAATCGACTATGACAAGGCCATGAACCTTGTTTGTGCAACTCTTGAGGGTTCGGCAGCAATGCTCCGTGACAGCGGTGAGCCTGTTGAAACACTCATAGACAGGGTTTGCTCAAAGGGAGGCACAACAATTGCCGCTATGGATAAGCTTAAAGAACACGGCTTCTATGAGGCTGTTCTTGACGGCATGGACGCTTGTACAAAGAGGGCAGAGGAGCTTGGCAAATAATTTTGCCTTAACATAAAATGAATACATTCCTCATATATTTTAACGGACAACCAATGAGAGGAATGTATTTTATGAAAAGCATTGTATTTTCTTTTAAAAAGCGTTATCTTTTTCGCAGATCAAAGGGAATTTCACCGTCTGATGTCAGATTTTTTATAAGGCGATATTCCGTGGTGCTTATCTTTGTTTCGGCTTTTCTTACCGGACTTGTTTTCGGTTCAATTTATGCATCAAAAGCCGATAAGCAAATGCTCGATTCCCTTGATTTTCTGTTTACTACAAATCTTGATGCAAGGCTCGGTCAGAATGCCGTCAGCACATTTTGTGCCTGCTTTGCATCTGATTTTATATTTCTCACGGTTGTATTTCTCTTGGGACTTGCACCGTGGGGAATACCGTTTTTGCCGTTTGTTTCAGCATTTAAAGGCTTTGGAACAGGACTTACTGCGGCATATCTTATTATTACATATTCACTTAAAGGAGCAGGTTTTTATCTGCTTGTTGTGTTGCCGGGAACATTTTTGTTCTGTCTGGCACTCGTAAAGCTGTCGGCATATGCTTTTGAAATTTCAAAACAGATGTTTTTCAGCTTAATCGGTCATTCTCATCAAACAAATTCTTTGAAAAATGAGGTGATTGATTTTTGTTCCCGATCTGTTTCGGCACTCATAATGACCTTTTGTTCAACCTTGCTGGACACGGCTTTGTGGTGCCTGTTTTCGGGATCGTTCAATTTTTAATTTTGGAGGGCGCTATGGCATCGGAAAAGAACGCTGTAGCATTGACAGGCTTTTTCTCGTCATTGTTTCACAATTTACCACGACTTTTGCTAACGAATGTGCTTTTTGCATTGCCGTTTGCCGTAATATTCGGAATTTTCTTTTTGATTAATACCTTTACGGGTCTTAATTCAATGTTTATATATTTTCTTACGATAATTCCGCTTTTTCCGTTTTATGCCGGCGTAACTCAGGTTACTTCCCATATGGTAAGGGGAGAGGAAAATGTTGATGTTTTCTCAAATTTCATCGGCGGAATAAAGGAAAATCTGCTCAGATTCCTCATACACGGCGTTGTGATGTATGCCGCTGTTTTTATCAGCTACTACTCAATTGTCCTTTATCTCGGACTCGGTTCAAAGAACGGAATGTTTTATGTTCCGCTTGTTATTTGTATTTTAATTGCAATTTTCTTTCTGTTTATGTTCTTCTATGTTCCGCCTATGACGGTTACTTTTGATATCAAGATGAAGGATATTTACAAAAACAGCGCACTTATGACATTCGGTGAGCTTAAACACAATCTGTTTGCAGTTTTCGGAATTCTTATTTTATTCCTCGTTTGTGCAACAGTGCTTATGTGCAGCTTTACTCCGGTACTGCTTATCATTTTCACAATTGTTCTTGCGTTGTTCATTGTTCCGTCAATTTTATCTTTTATAATCAATTCTGCAGTTTATAAGAATATGTATTCAATGATTGTTGACAAGGATTCAAAGAGCAAAACAATTGATAAGAAAATGGAGAACAGACGCAAAGGTCAGTTCCGTGATGATGAAGAGCCTGTTGCAGAAGATTATTCGGATCTTGAAATTGATGAATCGGCTGACGGTGATGAATTTATTTTCTATAACGGAAAAATGATGAAAAGAAGTTATCTTTTAAAGCTTAAAAAAGAGGCTGAAGAAAGGGAGAACGCAAAATGAGCGGTAAACACGCAGTTAAAAGTTCAAAAAAATCATTGATAATAATTATTTGTGTTGTTGTACTTGTTGCAGTAATTGCAGGTGCGGTTATCCTGTTTATGAATCTTTCGGGTAAAAATAATAATTCGGCAACAACAGTACCGACTGCGGCTGCTTCAACAACCGCCGATAATACAAACTCAACACAGAATGTTTCCGACTCTGTATCCGAAACCACACAGCCTGCAACCAAATCGGGTGAAGCTTCACAAGAGCCGACAGAACAGGGATACACAGCCGAAACATCTTCAAATGACAGTGAAATTGTTGTTCCGACAATCAGCGGAGAGGAGCAAAAGCCAAAATTCAGTGCAACTCTTATTCCGTACTATGCAAAAGACGAAAATTCTTCTGAAGAATATTCTTTGAGAGATCTTTTCGGTTCTGCTTATTCAGGCGGCGGATTTACTTTTAATGAGGACGGAACATTCATTGACGGAATCACAAGTGCCTCGGCAAATTCGGGTGCGTACATAGTTGAGGGCGACTCCGTTGTAATAACATATTCCAACGATAAAAATGTTATTGCTACCGTAACCGAATGGAACGGTGATGTTCCTGCTGAAATTACTGTAAACTACGGTGGAATTATTGTATCCTTTAAGTAAAATATCGGTGATTAAATGAGTAAGAAATCTGTTAAAAAGCCTGACTATGCAAAATTTGAGGCTAACAGGGCTGTAAAAAAGAAGAATAAGAAAAAGAAAACAACAGCAATTGTTACATCGGTTATTGCCGCCTGCATATTTATCATTGCGGCAATCGTTGCCGTTAATGTGCTTTCACCGTCAGTAACCGCCGAGCTTACCTCGTCTGCATGGGTTCCCGAAGGTGCAAAGAATGCGAGTGGTGATGAGGTTGAAATGAGTGAGGTTTACAACACAAATTACAGCGCTTATCAGGGCTCTATGTCATTTTCCGATGACGGCACTTTTACTTTATGGCTTTCGCCGGGAAGTCCGGATGACGGAACTCACAGCGGAAAATATACCGTGTCAGCTTCCGATAAAGTCAATTTGTCATTTGATGACGGAACAAATACTTCCGCCGCACTCACAAAAAAGAACGGTAAAATTTCGGCTGTTGTGCTTAAATATAACGACTATGAAATCACATTTGTAAAACAGTGAATACTTAAAAAACAAAAGATATACGGTAAAATTTTCTGCCGTATATCTTTTTTATTTTTCTATATTCCGTCAAACAGACTTAGCTGTTCGGTTTTGCTTTCAAACTTATGCAAATACGAAAACACATTTTCAACTCCGAACATAATTCCGTGATTTCTGCAAACTTCTGAAATTCTGTTCATCAGAACATTATTGTTACTGCTCGTAAGCTGATATGAATTTCCGTATGTATAAATGTATCGTTCTTTCATATTCGGAAAGTGTTTGTCAAGCCGGCTGTAAAAATATTCTCTGTCACCGTCACGCAGAGTAAGACCTATGCCAAAGCATATTATTCCACGAACCTTTGCGTCAATGCAATACTTTAAAAGTCCGTCAATATTTTCTTTCGTATCATTTATAAACGGTAAAAACGGAGAAAACCACACAACACTCGGAATACCGTTTTCATGAAATGTCTTGAGTGTTTCAAATCTTTCTTTAGTAACGGAAACATTCGGTTCAATTATTCTGCAAAGGCTTTCGTCTGCCGTTGTAAGCGTCATCTGCAACACAGCCTTGCTTTTATCGTTTATTTTCGTAAACAGGTCAATATCTCTCATAACAGATGCCGACTTTGTATGTACAGTTACACCGAATCCGTAGCGGTCGATTATTTCAAGACATCTTCGTGTCAGTTTAAGTTCTTTTTCAAGGGGAATGTACGGATCGCTCATCGCACCCGTACCAATCATACATTTTCTGCGTTTCCTTTTTAAAGCGTTTTCAAGTAATTCCGGGGCATTTTCTTTCACCTCAATATCTTCAAATCGGTGATTCATCTGATAGCATTTACTGCGTGCGTCACAATAAATGCATCCGTGTTGACATCCTCTGTAAATGTTCATGCCGTTTGCGGCAGATAAAATTCCTTTTGCTTTGACCTTGTGCATATAATCCTCCGCTTATTGTTTGGCATCAACAAACCACCTGTTTTCCTCCAAAAACAGGTATCGTTCTTTGCCGAGAATATGGCAGGTGTAGCGTATTCCCGCACCGCCTGCTTTGAGAGATGCCGCATACCGCACATCGGAAATTTTGTCAATGCGGTATCTCCTTCCGTCATCCCACACAATATATTCGGGGATAAGATCTCCGTCACAATCAAATGTGGCAGTAACTTTAACATACTTTTTCATAGCTTGTTACCTCCCTTAAAATCAGAGAAACATCTTTAATTTTTCGCCTAAGATGCATCGTTATCATAAATATCCGACAGGATGAATTGTATGATCTTCCTTTGGGTTAAAATCCGAAAGCTCCTTGTCATCGAGCAAAACGGCAGGGCGAACAGCATAATTGCCGAATCGCTTTTTTAATCTGTCAAGTGTTTTGTCAAGCTGTTCGTTCTGAATAAGTCGCTTTTCATCACGCAAAAGGCTCATCTGGTGCGGCTGATCATCGTGAATAAAATCCGTAACGCTTACCCCGATACTTCTCAGCGGTTTTTCCATTTTATAGCTTTTTTTGAAAAGCTCAATAGCCGTATTTGTTATATCCTTTGTAAGATTTGTGTGGATTTCCGTTGTGTGCTGTCGGTTAAATGACATCAGCTCGTTGTCACGAATCGTAATGCAAACCGTTTTTGCCATAAACCCCTGTTCACGCATTCTTCTGCAAACGCTGTCACACAAAACGAATATAACCTGTTTTACATCGTTAAAGGTTACCATATCTTTCGGAGTTGTGGTTGAGTTACCGATTGACTTTACCTCGCTGTTTTCGTTCATATGGGCAACAGGGGAAGAGTCGTATCCGTTTGCAAAGCCGTAAATTAGGTCGCCCCATTTTCCGAGATATGACCGCAACAGTGTAACATCGGCAGTTGCAATATCTCCAATCGTATAAATGCCGATAGATTCAAGCTTTCTGCCCGTTGCTCTGCCAACATACAAAAGGTCTTTTGCAGGACAGTTCCACACAATATCTCTGTAATTTTCCCGTGTGATTTCCGTTATAGCGTCAGGCTTTTTATAGTCACTTCCGAATTTGGCAAAAATTTTATTAAAGCTGACTCCGATGCTTACGGTTATTCCGAGCTCCTGCTTTATACGGCGATTAATTTCGAGTGCAATCTCTTTGCCGCTCATATTCTTATTGTCGGTAACATCAAGCCATGCCTCGTCAAGTCCGAACGGCTCGATTTTGTCGGTGTATTCGCTGTAAATTCTCCTCGCCATTTTTGAAAATCGCTTGTACAAATCAAAGTGGGGAGGAACGATTATGAGGTCGGGACATTTCTGCTTTGCCTGCCAGATTGCCTCGCCTGTTTTTATATTATATTTCTTCGCAATTTCATTTTTAGCAAGAATAATTCCGTGCCGATTTTCCGCATCACCGCTCACGACAACAGGTTTGTTCCTGATTTCGGGATGATGCAAACACTCAACGCTCGCATAAAATCCGTTGCAGTCGCTGTGAAGAATAACCCTGTCTTTTTTATATTTGCTTTTGTCAACGGCACAATTAATATTCACAACGCATCACCTCGAACATTTGTTTTTATTCAATTATAGAACACTTGTTCTATAAAGTCAAGCGTAATTTTATCGCTTGCGGCAAAAGAATTGGTGTACAATTTTGCTTGACTAAATAAAATTTTTAATGTTCAAAAATTTATTTTTGTAATTATTGACAAATATTGTTGAAAGTGATATTATTAAAATCAAATAAGATATAGCTGTCTTAAATAATGCAATAAATTTACAACGAATTTATTGTATGGTCGTGAGTTTATTTTCGCTTTTTTGAAAGGAGATTATTATGAGTATTAAAAAAATAAGTGCTTTATTACTTGCTGTATTATTAATTGCAAGCACCGCCGTTTTTTCTGTTTCAGCGGTGTCACGCAGTTATTCGTATATTTATAATTATGCGTTAAAAGTAAAGATGGATATTTCATCTACCGGTAAAAAGCCGTACGCATATTACTATTATGACCATAGTTATAAGTTGGCAGAAGAAATTTTATCTTTATCGGAAGAAACGGAGAGTATAGAATTACAAAATAAATATGATGAATTAAAGGATTTTTATGAGAATCCGTGGATAAGCCCAAGTGGTGCCGGCTATACTTGCTATTATGCTGTTAATGAGAAAAACGATAATAACTGGTACTCTGACGAAATTTGGAATACATTTGTTGAAAAAAGAGAAAAGCTTTTTAATGCCCTTAGTGTTAATAATCCGAATTTTGAACTTAAAGAGTATGGCGATGGAATTTTAGATAAAGATTATACTATTAAACAACAGAAATACATAAGTGAATGTTTCTATGAATTATTGGAAGTTTTTAATACAATGACCTGTCAGAATATTGTTCTCGGTGATGTTAACGGTGACGGAGTTGTTAATGTATTAGATGTTACGCTTGTTCAAAAATATATAGTAGGTGTGGTTGATTTTAACTGTGCACAGAAGTTGAGAGCAAGAGTGAATTGGAATGCCTTTCCCATAACTGTCAAAGAGAGCACTACCATACAAAAATATATTGTCGGTTATACAGATGTATATTTCTATACCGGTGGAATCGTTGAAAATGAAAGCGATTTTGCAACATCTTTGGATAACTGGGAGATTTGTTCTCAGTGGTAATTAAAGTTATATCAAAAAAGACTTCGTACTCTGTTGCGAAGTCTTTTTCTGTTTTAACATAACATTACGATTGATTACAGCTGTGTAACTGTCATTTACAAAAACGAGATATTGTGGTAGAATTTACAATGTTGAATTATGTAAAACTGTCGGATATTACAGATGTTTGTCCGAAAGCTATTTTGTATCGGAGGTTTTATTGATGGAAGCTTACAAAAAGGAATTCATTGAATTTATGGTTGATTGTCAGGTTCTCAAATTTGGCGATTTTGTTACAAAGAGCGGAAGAAAAACTCCTTTCTTCGTAAACACAGGTTTCTACAGAACAGGTGCTCAGCTCCGCCGTCTCGGTCAGTATTATGCAGAGGCTGTCAACAGCAAGTTCGGCCTTGATTTTGATGTTCTTTTCGGACCTGCATACAAGGGCATTCCGCTTTCTGTTGCCGCAACTATCGCAATCAGCGAAAAATACGGTCAGGATATCCGTTATTGCTCAAACAGAAAAGAAGTTAAGGATCACGGCGACAAGGGCATTCTTCTCGGCAGTCCTATCAATGACGGTGACAGGGTTGTTATCATCGAAGATGTTACAACAGCAGGCACTTCAATTGAAGAAACTCTCCCGATTATCAAGGCTCAGGGCGATGTAAACCCAATCGGTCTTGTTGTTTCCGTTGACCGTATGGAGCGTGGCAAGGGTACAAAGAGCGCACTTTCCGAGATTGAAGAAAAGTACGGCCTTAAAACAACTGCAATCGTAACAATGGCAGAGGTTGTTGAACACCTTTACAACAAGGAATATAAGGGCAAGGTTATTATTGACGACAAGCTCAAAGCCGCTATTGACGCTTACTATGAGCAGTACGGCGTAAAGGAATAACAGCTTTTAATTATTAATATTAATCAGTCGGGGCGGTTTTATCCGCCCCCAAAGTTTGAAAAAACTTATTTTGCGGTGGGGATAATATGGCACGGACAACCGATAACGAACACAGCGGTCATCGTGAAAGAATGCGTAAAAAGTTCATAGAAAACGGCTTTGATGTGTTTGAAACGCACGAGGCTCTTGAAATGTTCCTTTACTATGCTATTCCGCGAAAGGACACAAATCCTCTTGCACATCGTCTGCTTGACCGTTATATCACTGTCGGCGGAGTGTGTGACGCTCCGATTGACGAGCTTATGAAGGAATTCGGTCTGTCTGAAAATGCCGCCGCATTGCTCAAAATGTTGCCCGAAATGGCAAGGCTTTATACCGAATCAAAGATGTCACATGATAATATCATCGACTATGAAAATCTCGGTAAAATATTTAAAGCAAAATTTATCGGTCGAACAAACGAATGTGTTGCGCTCATGCTCGGTGATGCAAAGGGCAAGATGATTTATTTTGATATAATTTCAAAAGGTTCACTCAATTCATCCGATATGCCCGTCAGAAAAATTGTTGATTTGTCACTTCGTCACAATGCCAAAACTGCGTTTATAGCACATAATCATCCCAGCGGAACGGCTCTGCCTTCGGGAAGCGACCTTGACACAACAATAGTTTTGAAGAGTACGCTTGCAACTGTCGGAGTTGAGCTTATCGACCATTTCATAATAACCGATGATGATTATGTTTCTCTCCGTGAAAGCAGGCTTGCGGGGAACATCTTTTATTATGAAAAGTAATAATGTTCTTTAAAAGAAACATTTGACAATTTAAAACATCTGTTCTATAATTAAAATCGAAATTTTGTTCGGATATGTTTTCTGTTACAGGACTTTTGTAATAAAGAGCCTTGTAACAGGAAACATAATAAAAAAATCCGTATTTGGAATGTGATGTGTATTATGGAATTTAAACTTCATTCAAAATATCAGCCGACAGGCGACCAGCCGCAGACAATCGAAAAGCTTGTAAACAGTATAAATGCAGGCAACCGTGAACAGACTCTTCTCGGTGTAACGGGTTCGGGTAAAACTTTTACAATGGCAAATGTTATTCAGAAGGTTCAAAGACCGACACTTGTGCTTGCACACAACAAAACTCTTGCGGCTCAGCTTTGCAGTGAGTTCAAAGAGTTCTTTCCAGAAAATGCGGTTGAATATTTTGTGTCATACTACGATTATTATCAACCTGAGGCATATGTTGCACAGACGGATACTTATATTGAAAAAGACAGTTCAATCAATGACGAGATTGATAAACTCCGCCACAGCGCAACGCTTGCACTTTCCGAAAGACGAGATGTAATTATTGTTGCCTCGGTTTCTTGCATATACAGCCTGGGCGATCCTATTGACTACCGTAATATGGTAATCTCACTTCGTCCGGGAATGGAAAAGTCCCGTGATGAGCTTGTAAAAAAGCTTGTTGAACTGCAGTATGAACGCAATGATGTAAGCTTTACCCGTAATAAATTCAGGGTTCGTGGTGATGTGGTTGAAATTTTCCCTGCCGCATCAAACGATTCTATAATCCGTGTCGAATTTTTCGGAGATGAAATTGACAGAATTTCCGAAATCAATCCGCTTACGGGTGAACTCAAAGCCGTTCTGAAACATGCCGCAATCTATCCTGCGTCACACTACATTGTGTCGGGAGATAAGATGAAAAAGGCTCTTGCGGAAATTGACAGGGAGCTTGAGGAAAGACTTGCATATTTTCGTGAAAACGGAAAACTCCTTGAGGCACAACGACTTGAACAGCGTACAAGGTACGATATGGAAATGTTGCAAGAAATCGGATTTTGTACGGGTATCGAGAACTATTCAAGAATAATGTCGGGCAGAGCGCCGGGCTCATCGCCGTACACGCTTTTAAGCTATTTCCCCGATGATTTTCTGCTCTTTGTCGATGAGTCCCATGTAACGCTTCCACAGGTACGGGGAATGTTTGCGGGTGACTATGCAAGAAAAAAGAGCCTTATTGACTACGGTTTCAGACTTCCGTCTGCACTTGATAACCGTCCGCTCAACTTTGACGAATTCTATTCAAAAATAAATCAGGCTGTTTATGTAAGCGCAACACCGGGCGATTTTGAGCTTGAAAAATCGGCTGTTGTTGCAGAGCAGATTATCAGACCTACAGGACTTCTTGATCCTGAAATTTCTGTAAGACCTACCGAAGGTCAGCTTGACGACCTTGTGTCCGAAATCAATATCCGTACAGCCAAAAATCAAAGGACCCTTGTCACAACCCTTACCAAGAAAATGGCGGAAGACCTTACCGCATATCTTGAAAAGCTGGGTATCAGGGTTCGTTATATGCACCATGACATTGACACCGTTGAAAGAATGGAGATTGTCCGTGATTTAAGACTCGGAGAATTTGATGTTCTTGTCGGAATCAACCTTCTGCGTGAGGGACTTGATATTCCCGAGGTTTCTCTTGTTGCCGTACTTGACGCCGACAAAGAAGGATTTCTCCGTTCAACCCGTTCGCTTATTCAGATTGCCGGCAGAGCCGCACGAAACAGCGAGGGTACGGTTATTATGTATGCCGACAGCGTAACACCGTCAATGAAGGTTGCAATAACCGAAACACAGCGCCGCCGTGAAATTCAGAATAAATATAATGTTGAACACGGCATCGTTCCGAAGACTATTGTCAAAAAGGTCAGCGATATACTTGAAATTTCTACTCACGATGACAGTGAATTTAAGAATACAAAAAAGCTTTCAAAGGCACAAAAACAACAGTTGATAGAAAAACTGACAAAGGAAATGAAAGCTGCCGCAAAGTTGCTTGAATTTGAACACGCCGCATATCTGCGTGATAAAATCAAAAAACTGCGTGGTGAAAAATGATAAAGGAAGAGTAAAATGCCAAGAAAGAAAACCACCGATTATGATAATACCAGTATCACAACGCTAAAGGGTGCCGACCGTGTCCGTAAGCGTCCTGCCGTAATTTTCGGCTCGGACGGTATTGACGGCTGTCAGCACTCCGTGTTTGAGATTCTTTCAAACTCAATAGATGAGGCGAGAGAGGGTTACGGTAAAAAAATCACAGTTACACGCTATTCCGACGGCTCAATTGAGATTGAAGATCACGGCAGAGGAATTCCCGTTGACTACAACGAAAACGAAAAGCGCTACAACTGGGAACTGGTTTTCTGCGAACTCTATGCCGGCGGCAAGTATAATAACAACGAGGGTGAAAGCTACGAATTTTCCCTTGGTATGAACGGTCTCGGCCTTTGTTCAACCCAGTACAGCTCCGAGTATATGGATGTTGATATCCGCCGTGACGGCTACCGATACACTCTCCGTTTTGAAAAAGGCGAGATTGTCGGCAAGCTCAAAAAAGAGCTGTACAGTAAAAAGGATACGGGTACAAAAATTCATTGGAAACCCGACCTCGAAGTCTTTACGGATATCGACATTCAGCCCGAATATTTTCTTGACATAATGAAAAGACAGGCTATTGTCAACGCAGGAATTGAATTTGTTTTCCGCAATCAAAACGGCAAAAGCTTTGATACAACAAGCTATAACTATGTAAACGGTATTGTTGACCATGTTGCCGAGGTAGTCGGTGAAAACGGACTCAGCTCAATTCAGCATTGGGAAACTGAGGTTAAAACCCGTGACCGTGACGATAAGCCCGAATATAAGTGCAAAATGGATATCTCGGTTGCATTTTCAAATAAAGTGCATCTCACCGAATACTACCACAACTCAAGCTGGCTTGAACACGGCGGCGCTCCCGATAAGGCGGTGCGGAATGCCTTTGTTTACCAGATTGACAGCTACTTAAAACAGAATAATAAATATAACAAAACCGAAAGCAAAATCAAGTATGACGATGTTGAGGACAGCCTTGTGTGCGTTATTTCGTCTTTTTCAAGTGTTTCATCATATGAAAACCAGACCAAAAAGGCGGTTACAAACAAGGGTATTCAGGACGCTATGACTGCATTTCTCCGTCAAAGTCTTGAAGTCTATTTTATTGAAAATCCGCTTGAGGCAGAAAAAATCTGCGAACAGGTGCTTATCAATAAGCGCAGCCGTGAAAATGCTGAGAAAACACGACTTAATATAAAGAAGAAGCTTTCGGGCAATCTCGACATAACAAACCGTGTTGCAAAATTTGTCGATTGCAGAAGTAAAGACACGGAACAGCGTGAACTGTTCATAGTAGAGGGTGATTCTGCTCTCGGTGCCTGTAAACAGGCAAGAAACCCCGATTTTCAGGCAATTATGCCAATCAGAGGTAAAATACTTAACTGCCTGAAAGCCGACTACGATAAGATTTTTAAGAGCGAAATCATTACCGATTTGCTCAAGGTTCTCGGTTGCGGTGTTGAGGTTAAGTCAAAAGCAAACAAGAATCTTTCAAGTTTTGATATGAACGCACTTCGCTGGAGCAAAATTATTCTCTGCACCGATGCCGATGTTGACGGCTTCCAGATCAGAACTCTTTTGCTTACCATGCTTTACAGACTTACACCTACACTCATTGAAGAAGGCAAGGTGTTTATTGCCGAATCGCCTCTTTATGAGATTACATCCAAAAACGATGTATATTTTGCATACGATGAGGTTGAAAAGGATAAGTTCATTGAACAGCTCGGCAAGGAGAAATTCACAATTCAGCGTTCAAAAGGTCTCGGTGAAAACGAACCCGATATGATGAACCTTACCACAATGAACCCCGAGTCACGCAGACTTATCAAGGTTCTTCCTGCCGATGCAGAACAGACAGCGGAAATTTTTGATGTTCTTCTCGGTGACAATCTTCAGGGAAGAAAAGATTATATAGTAGAACACGGCAACGAATATATTGACCAGCTTGATGTAAGCTGATTGGAGGTGGAAATAAATGGCGAAAAAATCTTCAAAGACTCCCCGCAGAACTTCACCGTCAAAAACTCACGGTGTAATCAACGGTGCGGGTGAAGTAGTGGAACAGCCAATCGTTTCCACTATCAGAGAGAACTATATGCCGTATGCAATGAGCGTAATTCTCTCCCGTGCAATTCCCGAAATCGACGGGTTCAAGCCGTCGCACAGAAAGCTCCTGTATATGATGTACAAAATGGGACTTCTGAACGGCGGAAGAACAAAATCGGCAAACATTGTCGGTGCAACAATGAAGCTCAATCCTCACGGTGACTCTGCAATTTATGACACAATGGTTCGTCTTTCAAGGGGCTATGAGGCACTTTTGCATCCGTATGTAGATTCAAAGGGTAACTTCGGTAAATTCTACAGCCGTGACATGGCGTGGGCGGCATCCCGTTATACTGAGGCAAAGCTTGACGCAATCTGTAACGAGCTGTTTCGTGATATAGACAAGGATACCGTAGATTTTGTAGATAACTACGATAATACAATGAAAGAACCGTCACTTTTGCCGGTTGCATTTCCGTCTGTACTTGTAAACGCAAACACAGGTATTGCCGTTGGTATGGCGTCAAATATCTGTTCATTCAATCTGCGTGAAATCTGCGAAACAACAGCGGCACTTATCCGTGATCCCGACCATGATATAAAGTCAACCCTGCCGGCTCCTGATTTTACAGGCGGTTGTCAGATTATCTATGACGAAAATGTCATCAATCAAGTCTATGAAACCGGCAGAGGAAGTATCAAACTCCGTGCAAAGTATGTCTATGACAAGTCTGCAAACTGTATAGATATCCTTTCAATCCCAGCTACAACAACTTGTGAGGTTATCATTGAAAAGGTAATCGACCTTGTAAAGCAGGGTAAAGTCAAGGAAATTTCCGATATTCGTGACGAAACAGGTATTGACGGACTTAAAATTACAATTGACCTCAAGCGTGGCATTGATGCCGACAAGCTTATGACAAAGCTTTACCGCTTTACAACACTCGAAGATTCCTATGCCTGCAACTTCAATGTGCTTATTGCAGGTGTTCCGAGAGTTCTCGGTGTAAAGGCGTTGCTTGAAGAATGGATTGCTTTCAGAATTGAGTGCGTCAGAAGAAGAACATATTTTGACCGCAACAAAAAAGCTGACAAGCTTCATCTTTTAAGAGGTCTTGAAAAAATTCTTCTCGATATTGACAAGGCAGTAAAGATTGTCCGTGAAACCGATGAAGAATCCGAGGTTGTGCCAAACCTTATGATAGGATTCGGAATTGACGAAATACAGGCTGAATATGTTGCCGAAATAAAACTTCGTCACCTTAACCGTGAATACATTTTAAAGCGTACAAAAGACCTTGAAGACCTTGAAAAAGAGATTGCCGAGCTTGACGAAATTTTAAAAAGCAAGGCAAGAATCAAGACAATCATTGTCAAAGAACTCAAATCAATTGCCGAGAAATACGGTCAGCCGAGAAAGAGTATCATAATCTATGACGATGTTGCAAAGTATGAGGAAGAGACGGTTGAGATTCCCGATTATCCTGTTAATCTTTTCTTTACAAAAGAGGGATATTTCAAGAAGATTACTCCGCAGTCGCTCAGAATGAGCGGCGAGCAAAAGCTTAAAGACGGTGACGAAATTATTCAGGAGCTTGAGTTCACAAACAACTGCGACCTTTTGTTCTTTACAGACAAGTGTCAGGTGTATAAGGCAAAGGCTGACGATTTTGCACAGACAAAGGCAAGCGTACTCGGTGACTATGTTGCCGCAAAGCTTGGCTTTGACGAAGGCGAAAATGCTGTTAAAATGGTTGTTACAAAGGACTACAAGGGTATGCTGCTATTTGCTTTTGAAAACGGCAAGGCGGCAAAAGTTCCGCTTGAATCCTACGCAACAAAGACTAACCGTAAAAAGCTCACGGGTGCATACTCGGACAAATCTCCGCTTGTCGGACTTCTCTATATGCCCGAGGACGAAGAGGTTCTCTTCAAGGCGTCATCGGGTAATATGCTCCTTGTTCATACAGGAGCGCTTGCACTAAAGACAACCCGTTCAACACAGGGTGTTGCCGTTCTCAAGCCCAAAAAAGGTCACAGACTTTTCAGCATAGAACGCTATAAAGAAGGTACTTTTACAAATCCAAAGCGTTACAGAACAAGTTCACTTCCTGCAAGAGGTGCGTTGCCCGTGAACGATGATTCAAAAGACGAACAGCTTTCGCTGATTTGATTTTGAAAAAATTAATAAAAATCTTGTAATATCTCTTGAAAAAGCTGTGTTTATGTGGTATTATGAAACAGTTATTAAAGCAGAATTTGTTTTATTCGTATTTATTAAATGAAAGGAAGATAAAAATGAGCATTTGGGGCATTGTTTTAGGCGTATTGCTCGCAATCGTATCTGTTGCCATTATCGTTGTAATTATCCTTCAGGAGGGTAATCAGCAGGGTATCGGTGCTGTAACAGGTGTTGCCGATTCTTATTTCTCAAAGAATAAGGCTCGTTCGATTGATGCGTTCCTCTCACGCTGGACAAAAGTTTTTGCTGCAATATTCGTAATTTTTGTAATTGCACTTAATGTGCTTTCAAAGTTCGGTATACTGTAAGCATATTAACTTAATAATCAGCATAAAATTAACCGTCAGGGCAATCCTCTGGCGGTTTTACTTTTTATATGGAGTTGTTAAAAATGCCTTGGTGGGGAATATGTCTGATTATTTTTGTAACATTTATAACTTTCGCAATTTTGCACTTTCTCGGCAAAAACAAGCATCCGTTCAAACGCTCTCTGCTTTCAATGACTTTGGGAGCAGCAACATTGTTTGCGGTCAATCTGACGGGAGCTTTTACGGGCGTAACTTTGCCCATAAGCCTTTTATCGCTTTTGGTATCAATAATAGGAGGGATACCCGGAGTAACGCTTATGCTCGGTCTTAATCTTTTTTTCTGAATAATCACAGAAGGGGCGGTCACATCGACAGCCCCTTAATTGTTTGTATGAAATTTTATACAATGCCGTAAAGTTCCTCAAGAGCCTCACCAACGGTTTCTTTGTCTTTGGTCAGGAGCGCAAGCATAATTTTGTACGCTTTTTTCGGATTGTCGAGAAAATTTTTTTTGAGAATAAGAGCCTGTTCCATTTCGGGAGCATAAACATCAAGCTTCATCAAGTCCATATCACCGCCGGATACGGAACATTTAACAGTAAATCCGTTTGAATTTTTTACAATATCAACCTTGTTTTCAATCTCATTTTTCTTTACGGCAAGGAGCTTAACCGCACAAGCGTATGCCTTTTCTTTGATAGAGTACGCAAGAATGCTGTCAAGCTGTTTTGCAATTTCAACACCGTTTTCCGTGAGCGCATATGTTTTGTGTTCATCATCGGCAGGCACAAGGTTACCGTTTGTAACAAGGTCGTCAAAGGCGGAACTTGTTTCAAAATAATTGGCAAGTCCCTGCTTTAGAATTGCCTGTATGACAATTCCTTTGTCTATATTTTCTTTTACAGAATTATACAAATAACATATCAAGGTTTTAATTTCGTTTTTGCTTCTCATTCCACCGGGATTAATACCCTCGTCAAATGTATCGAAAGCCATAAAATCACCTGCTTTTGCTGATAGATTCGTAGTGACAGCTTAATTTGTGCAAAAATAACTTAAATTATATCTGTCTGTTGTTATTATAGCACATTATCTTCACAAAAGCAAAGAGGTTGTGCGTATTTATTTTATTCATTATTAAGTAAATTTGCAAGAGTTACACTATCAAGGTAATTATTGATTAAATTGTCAAGCTGTTGCCAGATAGGATGTGAGGGACACGATTCCATATGATTGCAATGTTCGTGAGTTTTTGAAGTGCATGGGACAGATGCAAGGTCGCCCTCCGTAAGCCTGAGAATTTCACCGAGTGAATAATCTTTTGGTTCTTTTGTCAGCTTATAGCCGCCGCCCTTTCCTTTTACGCCCTCAAGCAAATTGCGGTCAACAAGGGTTTTGAGTATGCCTTCCATATATTTTTTGGAAATATTCTGTCTTTCTGCAATTTCTTTGAGCGGAATATATCTGTTCTGCCCGTTTTTTGCCAGATCGACAAGCACATACAGCGTGTAACGACCTTTACTTGAAATCAGCATAAAATTATCCCCTTTTGGCGAGGCTTGCATATTTTGTAAGCCTGTTTTGCTCATATACCTTGATTATATACAAAAAACGATAAAAATGCAATACCAACCCATTGACAAAATGGGTTGAAAAGGTTATATTTTAATTATCCACTCCTTTGGTGGGTTGATAATATAACAAGGTGGGATTATGAAATGGCAGACAAATTACTTGATGTAAACGGTTTGACTGTAAGTGTAGAGGAAAAGGAAATTCTGCACGATATAAATCTTAGTATAAACAAAGGTGAAACGCATGTGCTTATGGGTCCAAACGGTGCAGGCAAGTCAACGCTTGGATTTGCACTTATGGGCAGTCCTAAATATACGCTTAATTCAGGCGAAATACTTTTTAACGGAAAAAACATTAACGATGAAACACCCGATAAAAGGTCAAAGGACGGAATTTTTCTTTCATTCCAAAGTCCTCTTGAAGTTCCGGGGCTTTCACTTTCATCATTTATTCGTAATGCTCTTGAAAAGAACCGTGGCAAAAGAATCCGCCTTTGGGACTTTAAAAAAGAGCTCAGACAGGCAATGGAGCTTTTGCAGATGGATCCGTCATATTCCGAGCGTGATCTAAATGTAGGCTTTTCGGGCGGTGAAAAGAAAAAAGCAGAAATTTTGCAGATGCTTTTACTCAATCCAAAGCTTGCAATTCTTGACGAAACAGACTCGGGTCTTGATGTTGATGCGGTTCGCACAGTTTCAAAGGGCGTTGAACACTATCAGAAAAACCGTGACGGTGCATTGCTCATCATCACACACAGCACAGGTATTCTCGAATCTCTCAAAGTTGATTATACCCATATTATGGTAAACGGCCATATAGTTAAAACAGGCGACGCATCGTTGATTGATGAAATCAATGAACACGGTTTTGAGAAGTATCTTGAACTTTATGCAGAAAAGTTCTGACGGAGGTATTAAGATGAAAGAAAGAACATATGTCGATGATGTTGACAGAAGTGTCTACGATATCAAAGACGAAGAAAATGATGCCTACCGTATCAAATCAGGTCTTGATGCCTCAATTGTAGAAAAAATTTCAAAGGAAAAGAACGATCCCGTGTGGATGCAGAATTTCCGTTTGCAGTCACTTCAAATTTATAATGAACTCAAAGTTCCAAACTGGGGACCGCCCATTGACGGACTTAATATGGACAATATTGCAACCTATGTCCGTCCGAACACAAGGATGACCGCAAAGTGGTCGGAAGTTCCCGAAGATATCAAGAATACATTTGAAAGGCTCGGTATCCCTCAGGCAGAGAGAAAGTCCCTTGCAGGTGTCGGAGCGCAGTATGATTCCGAGCTTGTGTACCACAATGTTCGTGAAGAGGTTGCCTCACAGGGCGTAGTATATACCGATATGGAGAGTGCGTTAAAGGGCGAATATGCCGACATGGTAAAAAAATATTTTATGAAACTTGTCCGTCCGAATGACCACAAATTTGCCGCACTTCACGGTGCAGTATGGTCAGGAGGTTCGTTTGTGTATGTTCCGCCGGGAGTATCGGTAGAAATTCCGTTGCAGTCATATTTCAGACTTAACGCACCCGGTGCAGGTCAGTTTGAACACACGCTCATTATCGTTGACGAGGGTGCAGACCTGCATTTTATAGAGGGTTGTTCTGCTCCGAAATATAACATAGCAAATCTTCACGCGGGATGCGTTGAGCTTTTTGTAAAGAAAAATGCAAGACTCAGATATTCAACAATTGAGAACTGGTCAAAAAATATGTACAACCTTAACACCAAAAGAGCGCTTGTTGAAGATGGCGGTACTATGGAATGGGTATCGGGTTCATTCGGTTCTCATGTGTCATATCTTTATCCGATGACAATTTTAAAAGGCGACCGTTCAAGAATGGAGTTTACGGGCATTACATTTGCAGGCAAGGGACAGAACCTTGATACAGGCGCAAAAGTAGTTCATATCGGCAAAGAAACATCTTCGTTTATGAACACAAGGTCAATTTCAAAAGACGGCGGTATCAGCACATTCAGAAGCTCCGTTGTTGTAAACAAATCTGCCGAAAATGCAAAATCTGCCGTTTCATGTCAGTCACTTATGCTTGATTCAAAGTCACGCTCAGATACTATTCCTGTAATGAATATCAGAACTCCGCACGCAGATATCGGTCATGAGGCCAAAATAGGCAGAATCAGCGATGAGGCTGTATTCTACCTCATGTCAAGAGGTCTTAGTGAAGAGGATGCAAGGGCGATGATAGTCAGCGGTTTTGCAGACAATGTGTCAAAGGAACTTCCGCTTGAATATGCGGTTGAAATGAACAATCTCATTCAGCTTGAGATGAAGGGCAGTATCGGATAAGGAGGACATTATGGTTGATAATAAAGACTTAACAGTGAACTTTCTTCCGTCACCCACTTGGAACCGATTGGGAGTGAATCGGGCAAAAATCCGAAATATTCCCGTTGACGGTTGGAACAGTATTCCTGTTCAAAAAGAAATAATCGAAAAATATATAAACAATTCTGATTCGGAAATTTGGGATTCATTTGCAAATATTCAGACAGGTATGGGCGAGGAGATTGACGAAATCTCAAAAATATCACAGCCTGAAAAAATCAGAATATCGGCTGATAAAACAAAAAGCGAAAAACTGTTTTTTAATTGCAAAAACGGTGAAAATGCTTTTGCAGATGTAGAACTTTACGCTCCCGAAAACACAGAGCTTACCGTGTTTATGACAATGCAGTCAGCGTGGAATGCAAACGGTATTTGTGCCGTAAGAACGAAATTTAAAGCTGAAAAAGGCGCAAAAATCAGACTCGTACAGCTTAATCTCCTTTCGCAAAATTTCCGCTTTATAAACGATGTCGGTGCAGAATGTGAAGATAATGCAGCCGCAGAGATATTACAGCTTTTCATCGGCGGAAATGAAACCTATACAGGCACAAAGGCAACGCTTTTAGGCAGACAGAGCAATCTTGACCTCAATGTCGGCTACTATTGCAAGGACGAGCAGTTGCTTGATATGAACTATGTTGCCGAGCATATCGGCAAAAAGACCGTCAGCTCAATGAATGCCGGAGGTGTCTTGAGAGATAAAGCACATAAATTATTCCGTGGTACAATTGATTTCCCACTCGGCTCATCGGGTGCAAAAGGTGACGAGAACGAAGATGTTCTAATTTTAGGCGAAGATGTAATCAATCAGACCGTACCGCTCATTCTTTGTGCGGAAGAGGATGTTGAGGGCAACCACGGTGCGTCAATCGGCAGACCGTCCGATGATGTGCTTTTCTATCTTGCAAGCAGAGGTCTTGACGAAGAAGAGGCTTGTAACCTTATGGCTCGTGCAAAGCTTGACGCTTTATGCTCGAAAATCGGTGATGAGGAGCTTGAAACACTTGCAAAATCCTGTCTGGAGGAGGTTACAGGCTATGCAAATGAAAAACTTTAAGGAAGATTTTCCGCTTTTGCGAGAAAATCCTGTAGTCTATCTCGACAGTGCCGCAACTGCTCAAAGACCTGAATCGGTTATAAATTCGGAAATGGAGTTCTACAAAAAATGCAATGCAAATCCTCTGCGTGGACTTTATGATTTGGGTTTCAAAGCAACCGAGTGTTATGAGCAATCCCGTGAAACAGTCAGAAGGTTCATTAATGCAAGGTCGGAGCGTGAAATAATATTTACACGCAATGCAACCGAAAGCCTCAATCTTGTTGCCTACAGCTACGGAATGAATTTTCTTAAAAAAGGTGACGAAATTCTTGTCACTGTAATGGAACACCACAGCAACCAGTTGCCATGGAGAGTTGTTGCAGAAAAAACGGGCGCAGCGGTAAAGTACATTGAATGCAACCCTGACGGTACAATTACCGAAGAACAGCTGAAACAGGCTTTTTCGGAGCGTACAAGGCTTGTGGCAGTAACTCACATATCAAATGTACTCGGTTGCAAAACTCCCATAAAGCGTATCACAGAGCTTGCAAAGGAATGCGGTGCAGTTGTTGTGCTTGACGCATCACAGAGCGTTCCGCACATTCCCGTTGATGTTCAGTCGCTTGATGTAGATTTTCTTGCATTTTCCGGTCACAAACTTATGGCACCCTTCGGAATCGGTGTATTGTACGGCAAAGAAAGCCTTCTTGAAAAAATGCCGCCGTTTTTAACGGGCGGTGAGATGATTGATTCCGTTACAAGGGACAAGGTTATCTATTCTGATTTACCGCATAAATTCGAGGCAGGAACGGTAAATGCGGCTGGCGCATGGGGGCTGAAAACCGCAATTGAATATATTCAAAATATTGGTTTTGATACAATCGGCGGTATTGAAGAAGAGCTTACCGAAAGAGCCTTTGACGGACTTATGAAAATTCCTCACATCAATATTCAGGGAAGCAACAATCCGAAAGAGCATTGCGGAATTATCAGCTTTACAATTGACGGAGTTCATCCGCATGATGTCAGCAGTATTCTTGACGCTGACGGTATTGCAGTCCGTGCAGGACACCATTGCGCACAGCCTTTGATGGAATTTTTAGGCATTCCGTCAACAACAAGGGCAAGCATTTATTTCTATAATACGAAAGATGACATTGATGCATTTTTGAACAGCGTGTCATCTGTCAGAAGGAGAATGGGATATGGAAAATAACAGAAGCTTTTACAATGAAATCCTGACCGATCACAATCTTCATCCAATGCACAAACATCCGCTTGATACGGCAACGGCAAGCCTTGAGGGTGTGAATCCAAGCTGCGGTGATGACATTGTGCTTAATCTTAACATCAAAGACGGTGTGATTACAGACGGTTCGTTTACAGGTGACGGCTGTGCAATTTCCCAGGCGTCAGCCGATATTATGCTTGATTTGATTATCGGCAAAACAGTTGATGAAGCCGAACATCTGAAAGATATTTTCCTTAAAATGATTCAAGGCAAAGCAACTGACGAAGAAATTGAAGAGCTTGAGGAGGGCGGAGCATTGTCTGACATTTCTCATATGCCTGCCCGTGTAAAATGTGCAGTTCTCGGTTGGCACACATTTGAAAACATTGTAAAAGAATAATTTACTGAATTTAATATTTTATAAAACACATTCGGGGAACAGATAAAATAATTTCTGTTCCCCGATTTTTATTTAAAGAATCGGGATTAATGTATTAAAATAACTAATACAAATCTTGACAAATATTGTTTTAAAATAGTATAATAAAAGTGCAAAGAGGTAAAGTAAGTTTATAATTCCTATGTAAGCACTATTGTTCGGAAGGATATTGTAAAATGATAAAAATCAGCGATGATAAAATTAAATTTAAAAGAAAAATTTACAAACAGAAAGAAATTTATTACATTACATATAAAAAATACTGGGACGGTGGTTTTGATAATGACGCCTCGTTATCAGATAAGGCGGATTTTTACCGTGTCGCAAATTTATTCAGTGATGCAATTAAAAAGATAGTTTCCGCTTTAAATGATTATATCGTAATCGGTAATAAATTTTCGCAAAAAGAATGTCTGTTTGAAAGTTGGTCGGATAAGAAAAACTATGATTGCTATAACAATCTCAGAAGTTATATAAAAAAGAATAAAAGCTACGCACTCAAATGTTCCGAAGATGATTTGATTATAGACTGTATCGTAGAAAATAACTTTAGGTATCTTGCTTGCATAGATTTGTATCTTCCGAACAGTAAGGTCATTTTGCAACCGACCTGCCATTCCGAACTTTTTATATACGCAGAGGACTACAATAAAATTCTGCTTGTATTGAAAGAAGTTACAGATAACTCAGAACTTGTGTTGTCAAAAAATGCCTTTGATTGGAAATGAGGGAGAAGTATGAAAAAATCATTTGAATATATTATTAAGATTTCCGAAACTGAATTTTACGATAAACTCAAAAAGTATACTGCTTTTAATTGCAGTTCTTCTTCATACGATAATGGATATGAATTTTACTGTGATAACCCTAAAAATATTACTGATTTAAAAGTTACATCTACATCACTACTTTCCCGTGAGGGCATATTAGCTCCCTTAATAAAAATTCAAACAAAACAGCTTGACGAAAATCTTAAAGTAAATTTGACTTTGCAATCAAACAAAATATATTACTTTTTGGCTGTTTTATTTTCTTTGGCGGGAGTATTATTTGGTTTGATTACATACTTTAGTCTTGCAAATTTGTGCCTTGCAATAATCATTTCAATTGTCTTTATTTTGATTATAAATTTGGTTTTCTTTATAATTGCAAAAAGTAAAATCACTGATGCAAAAGAACGCTTTGAAAGCATGATGATTTTTAACGGTCATTACTGCTGAAATTATTCACGCTTCTTTGTTATATATTCAAAATTCGCCGACAAAGCCGCATAATTTGTTGCGTATTGGATTTTTTATAGTTATAATTAAATTGTAAAAATTATATGTATTGTTTTTGAAGGTATTTAGCGAGAATTATCAATATACGAGGTGATATTATGCCGGATTTCAAAAAATTAAAAAATAAAATCAAACACGGAGATTTTCAGTTTGTATATGACGAACTTAAAAAATCCGACTTTGAATATACACTTGAGAACATTGAAAAAGAATTTTCATCGGTTGATAACCGAGATATGTTCTGTTATCTTCTTTATGTGGTTTCAAATGAGAATACACCCAAACATACAATTCTCTTGTGTGATTATCTAGTATATTCAGGTACATTTTTCTACAATCGTGAAACAGTAATTCGATATTTGCTCGACAATTGCCTTGTTAAAAGCGGCAATGATATCACGCTGATCGAGTGGATTTTGTCAATGTATGAATACAACCCCGATTCACCGTATAATGAGAAAGAAATTGCAAATTTCAATTGCATTTACGATTCTTTAAAATGATGGTGTTAACTATGAAAAATTTCAATTACAAAAATATTAAGTCGGTAGAAAAAATTCATTTACTTTTGTTGTTATTCATTATAATGTCTACGATAATTAATTTTATTGTAAACTTGATGAGTTGTACCGAAAACATCTTTTTGACAAGTCTGTGTTTGCCGATTCAGTTTGTGTCAAGGTTTGTTGTAAGTCATAACCCTTTTGAAATTTCAGTTTCAATTGTTTTAATAGCTGTAACTTTAATTATGTTGTTTTGGCTGTTTAAAATGTATTCATCGGATAACATGAAAAAGTGGCTTGCAAGCGGTATAACGGCAATTTGGTGCTTGCTAATCGGCTCAATTATACCTATTTTGCTTGATTCCGATTTAATCGGTCAATCTGTAAATAATCTCACATATGAAGAAAAAGCAAACGAACTTCTTTTGTACGTATGGTTCGGAATTGCTTGCTCCATTTTCTGCGGAATTCTCTTTTTTATTCAAATTTCAAAGTATGCAAAATTTATGGATAGGAAATATGACAACCCTATGAAGGCTGTTGCATATGCAGAAAAGAAAAATAAAAAGGAATATTATCATACCTTGAAAAAGCCTTTGATTTTGCCGACTGTTTATGCAATTATTCCGCCGATTACCTGTAGTTTTCTAATATATTTTGGTGTCAAGTCTGCATTCCTCATTTGTTTTATTTATGTGTGTTTAGGTATAGGTATAGTGTATCATACGGCATACAATATTTCTGATTTTATAAAATTGGAAAATCAAAACATAAAAGTAACATCAATCCAAAATTATAAATGCAAACTAATTGTAATGCATATACTGCTGATGTTGTTGTATTGCATTTCATTGGTGATAATATTACTTTGTATTTAAAATATCGAAATCAGATAGGAAGTATACTATGGGAGATTGCCTTAAAAATTTATTTGTGCAACAATTTGATTCGTTTATGGCAGAACACGGTTATAAGCAAAATATAAATTGTTTCAGTAAACTTTATAATGATATCTTTGCGAGAGTGTATCTGTTCTATCATTATGATAAAAATTATGACGAACTGCAATTTGATGTTATTCATAGTTTTACTCCGTTAATATTTGAAATTGGTACAAAGTGTATCTATGACGGAGAAGATGATTTTTCATTAAGCCGTTTGTCAGGTGAGAAATATATTGCCACTTATCCATGACTATGAGTATTCATACTACATTACAAAATACATAAAATCAGCAAATCCAAACAAACAGGCTGATGAATTTTTAAAATATTATGAAGAAAATTTTTAGTGTTGTCAAAAAGATACTGAAATATATTGAAAATGGTAGGGAGTGTTTTTATGTTTAAAAAAGTTGTTTGTACAATAATGAGTGTTTTGTGTATTCTTTGTTTATTATCCGCCTGTGATCCTTCGATTGATGATTATGAATCTTATAAAAATCTTAAAGTAGGAGAACATTTTTCAGTTAACCGTGATGGATATGCAGTCAAAATAAACGATATGCTTCTTGTTTGGCACAACCTTGCTGATGGCGAAAAGGATTGTGTTAAAGTCATTGATAAAAATATGGTTGACTCAAGCGGAATGATAGAAGGTGGGGATGTTCTGAACGGTTCAAAAGAACTTCTTGCTGATAAAATTAAGAATTGTTATTCTTCAAATGATTATGTTATAATGGAGTTGTTAAACAATGATACCATTATTCTGGTCGATTGCAATAACAATTTCAAATATTCCAAATTTGATAATTTGAAAAGCACAGGAATTGATTACAGTAAATTTAATCACATATCAATCGGCTGAATGAATGATTTAAAAAATTCCGCACCGGTCAATTATGACAGAATCAGGGAATATGAAACAGACATATCATATTTTAAAAATCTTAAAAATGCAATTTTATCTGACAATGTCAATGTACTGAAAATTGAAACAGATAAAATGAAAGACAATATAAAGATAAATCAAACAAAGCTGAAAAATTTATGAGGTGATACGATGTATACGGAATTATTAAAAGCTTTTCAAAGCAATAAAAATTGCAGTTTTTACACAGATGATGAATGTGACAAGTTTATTTACGGCAAGATTATTGCACTTAACGAAGATGAGGTTGCAATTCAAATGTACAATACAGACGGAACTTGTGACGGTGTAATTGTAAAAATAGTATCTGATTTCTTCAGAATCGAGTATGATTCAAAATATAATCAAAAAATGGAGAAACTTATTGAAACGGATACTTTTGAAGACAGCGTTGAAATTGACGGTAACGCTGTATTTGATTCTGCAATAAAATCCGCAATCATTAAAAACTTCATAGTAAGTATAGAATTGCTGCACAGCGGTAATGAGAATGTTACGGGATTACCGTTGTCGTTGAAAAACGGAATTTGCACCGTCAGACAGATAGACGATTATGGTTGTGATGACGGAGTAACTTCGTTTGTATTCAATACCGCAACGCAAATTACAATCAATGCAAAGTATGAAAAATTACTTTCAAGCTTAATGAACAAGTGATATGGAAAAATGAATAATTTGTTATTTGAAAAAATATGGGAAGATACTGATTTTTATCAAATTATTGTAAAGGCATTAGCCAAAAATATTAGTGCTGAAACAAAAGTATATGTCACAAAAGAAAACATAATTGCTTTGTCGGAATCAATCAAAAATTTGATTGATAAGCAACATAGTGAATTTTACTGGGAAATAGGCGATACTGATTTGTCTGCGGAGTCATTTTTCTCAATAGGGTTTGCTGAATACGATAATCTCGGACACTATAAGTTCGTGCTGAAATTCGGTTTTCAAAATGACGATAACAAGAACTACGGTTGTTCATTTCCAATAACGACCGAAACGGGTTTGTTATTACATTTTGCCGAAAATGTGTTGTTGCTCAATAAAGATAATTCTTTTGAAAGTTGTATGCTGAATGGTAGGTTGTGATTATATGGAAGTTATTGCTTTAAATGCACGCGGTGGATCTGCTTTCGAGTTAGCGTGTTTTATTATATTTTGTTTCTTTTTCCTGCTCTATTACTTGTTAGAAAAATTTCTTGATGCTCTTTATCACAAATCTGTCAAATCAGAAGTGGCTTTTACAAACAGAAGAATAAATATAAATTTAATTAAACATTTTGTCTACGATACCTTAATAGATTTACCAAACAGCAAATTTGTGTTAATGATTAATGATAAAACGAAAATAATTTCACCGGCAGTTTATACAAAACGAAAAGGTAGGGTTTCTATGATTAACAGGAACGCTGATTTTGATGTGTATGAACAAATTGAAATTAACAACGGTTCATTTTCAAAAGATTACACATTTATCAGAAGTTACAAAATCAGAGATAAAAAGACAGGAGAACAGGTTCTTTTTGTGGCAGTACCAAATCGTGAAACAGATATTCTCGCATATTCCGATTCTGCACATAAAGCTGACAAAACCGTAACTTTCGGCAAATTCAGAATATTCTGTTTTATTGAAACTGACAATAACCCATACACAGATTTGCTTGTTGATTCCGAAAAGATTCATCTTGAAAAATCTAAAAGAAAAGGTATGTACTTTATCGGTCTGGATGAAGTTACAAAAGAAAAGTAATGCGTTATAAGCGATTCGAGGTGATTGTATGGAAATGCTGTATTTGATGCTTTTTTTAATTGCATTGTTGGCAGTAAGCTTTATTCGTCTGCTCATTACAAACTCTGCCATATATGCAGTCAAAGTGCGAAAATTCACCGATAAAAAACGATTTATATTAAAATCAAGCGTATTTTCCGAGCTTGGCATATTGATTTCATTTTTTTCTGTTTTCACTCATATGGACGGTGATGTGCTTATGCGTATCTAATTTTGATAATATTTTCAAGAAAATTGCGGACAGTATTTTGCTTGGCTTTCTCGGAAATCTGACGATAACTGGTTCAGGACATTACAGCGGAATAATCGTTACATTTTTTGAAATTCTCACAGCCTACGCATTTATATATCTGTTTAATCAGACCGTTGTGTATAAAAATCTGAATGTTCCCGAAAAACAGAAAAGCAAATTACTTCACATTGTTTCATTGTGCAATGTAACGGTCAATAACAATAACTAACTATTTACAGCAAAAATACAAGGGCTTTACATTATGCAATAATTTGTAAAACAACCTATATTTACTTTACATAATCATGGGTGAATACTGCTAAAGACAAGCCGAAATATTTGTCATATTTTCCGAAAATAATGACAAGACAATAACCTATATTGCTTTTGCAGATTGTTATATTTATACTTAAGTAAGTATTTATAGAATTGAGGTTCAGACTATGGAAGGAATAATGGTTGAGTTCATTCTTTGGACAGATAATCCCAAAACCGATATTGATAAAATTAGTCATTATATTGGTATCCAACCAATTGAAAAAAAGAGAATGGGCGAGATGAGGTGTTTGACATGACGGAAAACAATAAAATAGACTTTGAAACTATAGATTACAGTAAAGTCAATCCGAAAAAGTTAAACGGCAACAAACGTATTGTAAAGTCATATTTGATATATTTTGCTTTTGATGTTGTACTGACAGTTGCTATATTCTTGCTCACATTATTTAAACTGATTGATAGTTCTGATAACACGGTAAATACTGTGATATTTATATTAAGCGGAATATTGTGTTTGTGCCTTTATGCTAATAATTATTATAAATCGAAAGATTGGCGATTCTATGAGAGCCTTCGTTCTGATACGCTTACAAAACTGATTGCACTATTCTTTGTCATAAATGGTGTGTTGCTGCTTTTGACATTTAATTTAGCGGGTGTACATATTTCAATAGTAGCATCATGGGGCGGCGCATCATTATCTATTCTAATTAATAATATAGTTGCTTATTTAGATGACTTAAACAAAATGTACACAACATCGAAATATGATACGGCTATAAAATTTTTGAAATTTTGGTCAGTATTTATATTGTTTGCTATGTTTGCGTATGGCTATTCAAGCATTGGCAGATATGAATATATGACTTTTAGATAAAGAAAATATTAATAAGTATTGCTTTTTACAATGTCTATTGATACAATACAATCAGAATATGTATTTTCATTGCGTAAGAAGCGTATATACAAAAAAGACCGACTTCAAAATCAAATTTGAAATCGGTCTGTAAATTTAAAAAAAATCCGAACGGAATTTATACTATTCGATTACATCCTCGGCTATAACAGCTTCCTGTCTTTTTGTAATCTGATGGTCTTCATGCAAAACAATGCAGTATGTAACAGTTGATATGAGTGCAAGAATAAGTACAACCGCAATAAGTCTTTTGATGTATTTGCCTGTCCTTATTTTCTTGACAACATAGGGAATCCCCGTTGCTGAAAAATATTGCGAAACAACATCAATCGGACTTCCGTAATTGTTGTACAATTCTTCCTTAGAGGTTATGCCCTCTTGCTCACAAAAATCCGCAATATCATTGCTCAGATTCTTGATATACTCCCGTTCCTGCTTGCTTTTAACAGGGAAAACCGTTTTTATTTCCCTAATATATTCCTTGCAAACTTTATTGTTCATTGCCCTTGTCCTCTTTTAAAATATTTAAAATACTCTCTACACCGCTGTAAGCATTATGAAAACTCTCCAAAAGGTTTTCATAATATGCCCGACCTTCGTCCTCGATATGATAATAAATTCGTGTACGCTTTTTGCCGACAAGCTTTGAATATTCGCTGATTTTTCCTTCGTTAACAAGCTTGTAGGTGACTGCGTAAACGGTGTTCTGAGATATGGACAGGCATCCGTTTGATTTTTCTTTTATGAATTTTACAATTTCATACACATAACTGTCATGCTCACACAAAATGGCAAGAATCAATATGTCCGTAATTCCGCTGAAAAAATAATTTTGTTTTCCCATAGATACCTCCCAATATACATTATACACACTTAATCACTAAAAATCAATCTAATACATTCAATAAGAATTTAATATGAGCAGTTATTACAGCAAAGCCTTTTGTTGCCGACATTGTGATTTTTTCGTCAATAGTATTCGGAAAAACCGAATTGACCAAAAAAATTTCTTTGTTAATTAATCTCATCAGCCATGATATCACCATACGCATTGTTGATTTCGTTTGAATTCTTTTTGATATAGTCAAATATGAAAAGTAAAATAACAGATCGGCAGTTTTGATATTTGCATTTTGACAGTAACAAACTCTACAATAAAATAGGGTAGAACAACTGCTGAAAGGAGTCTCGAAAGAGCCTCTTTTTTAATGCTTGAACAGAACACAAATTTATTGTGATGACAAACCGCTTTACAGCTATGTAAAAATTTTTATAGAGATATAATGATGAAATATAAAATATCGGAATAAGAATAAACCTCCTGCACAGAGTAAAATCCGTTGCAGGAGGTTTTGTTGTATGAAAAATTATATGGGCTTAATTATTGGCATATTTGTTGGAATCTATATGTAAAATTTACAGAACCTGAAAATATGCATTATTGATACTTTGTCGGGACAGGCACACATCAGTTCTTGCTGTTTGCAATTGCCTGATCAATCAACTTTTGTAGTTTTTCAGACTGCTTTTCGGAGGTTATTGCACCGACAATCGGCTCTCCCACAATATTACCGTTTTTATCGACAACATAAGTTGTGGGGTAGGAGTACAATCCGGATGTAAATTCTCCGGCTTTACTTTTTGAATCAAACCAAATGTTTTTGTAGGTCACACCCTTTTTTGCCAGAATATTCTTTGCGTCAGAGATAGCCGTTTTGTCACCGTCAAGTGTAAATGAATTGATTCCGACTACTGCTCCGCCTTTTTTTGCAAGCTGTTTATTCAGAGCTTCCAGGTCGGCAAGTTCTTCCACGCAGGGATTGCAGGTGGTAAACCAGAAGTTTACTACAGTAACGGTATTTTTTGCAAAAAGCGTACTGCTCTTAACTTCGTTTCCGTCAAGATCCTTGCCGTCAAATGTCGGGAATTTCTTCAGATCATCCTTTTCGATGGGCTTACCGTTTTCCGCCGGAACGCTCATATCTCCATCGGACGGTTTTTCTCCGCATCCGGGAAATTTTTGTTCCAAAAGCGTCAGTTTTCCTTCAATTTCCTTAATCTCTTCGGCGCCTTCATTAAGCAGCTTCAACTCATCTGCACTGAATTGATCCTTGATACCGTCAATTGTTTTCAGAAGAAAATCGCCGTAGTTTTTGCCGTCCTCATTCATCGCCATACCTTTATCGGCTGAAGCAAATACCTTTTCCCAAAGCTTGCTGTTTTCGGAAAGAATAGCATTTTCCTGTGCCATCAGTTTTTGATGCAGGTCGGCGGCCTCGTCTTTTGTTTTCGGATTCACAGCTGTCAGCATAGCCGTTTCGCTTTTCTTATTTGCAGTAGTATTCGTCGTATTGCCTTTGGCTGTGCCACAGGCGGCAAAGCTTAACAACATCATCAGGGCAGTCAGTAAGCTTAAAATTTTAGTCGTTTTCATAGTGTTTACTCCTTTTCTGTTTCAATTCCTGTTTTAATTTCTGTTTTAATTTCTGTTTCAATTTTTTGTTTTGCTGTTTCCGCTTTTTTAGCGGGACAATCATTTTCTTTTCCTTTGCCAAAGCCGTAGCAAAAGCTGACCGCCTCGACAGGACAGGCACGGATACACTTACCGCAGCGTATGCATTCGGTATGGTTGGGAGTTTTGGTTACATCTACATCCATCTTGCATGCTTTGGCACATTTTCCACAGGAAATGCACTTGTGTTTGTCTACTTTCATTCCGAAAAGTGACACCTTGTTAAGCAATGCATAAAATGCACCGAGAGGACACAGCCACTTACAGAACGGTCTGTAGAAAAGCACACTCAGTACGATTACCGCAATCAATATGCCCAGCTTCCACGAAAAGAGCGTACCCAGTGCGGCACGGATTCCCGAATCAATGGCGGCAAGAGGGATTGCCCCCTCAAGTACCCCTTGAGGACAAAGATACTTACAGAAAAAAGGATCTCCCATACCCACATCGTTTGTAATGAGCATTGGCAGCAAACCTACAGCAAAAAGCAAAACTGCATATTTTATGTATGTCAGCGGCTTCAGCTTTTTAGTGGAAAGCTTTTTTGTCGGTATCTTATGTAACAGTTCCTGAAGCCATCCGAACGGACACAAAAAACCGCAGATAAAACGCCCGAGCAGAACTCCTATCAATATGAGGAATCCTGTGATATAATATGAAAAACTGAATTTTGACGAACCCACCACAGCCTGAAACGAGCCGATTGGGCATGCACCCGATGCCGCAGGGCAGGAATAGCAATTCAGTCCCGGAACGCAAACAGCCTTTCCTTTGCCTTGATAAATTCTGCCCTTCAATAAATTCGGCAGATGAATATTACTCAGCAAAGTTGCTCCTGCTTGAATAAGCCATCGAAAGCGTGAGAGGAACTGCGATACACCGCCTCTTTTTTTCTTCGGTTCTTTGTTATCCAATTCCCACACACTCCAAACACAGCCGGATTGCCTTGCTTAACACGGTTTCTGCCTCTCCACGCAGAGCTCCGTAACACAGCATCGTAATTCCGCAGATAATCAGTACGATCTGAAATACGGCTTTTTTCTTTCGAGTCAATTCGGTCACTCCTTTCTTTTGTGCTCTCATTGTAGCACAGAGGATGTAAAATCCCTGTTAAGAACGAGAACTTAACAAAAACTTTATGTCTGAGCGATATAATGATATAATTAAATTATCAAAGAAATATGAAAACACAACAAGGAGAGTTTCTATGCGTATTTTAGTAATTGAAGACGAGCGTGCGCTGTGCGAGACAATTGTTCGCAGCCTTAAAAGATTGGCATACAGCGTTGATTTTTGCTATGACGGAAACAAAGCAAATGAGTTGCTCGGAATAGAAAAGTACGATCTTGTTTTACTTGATCTGAATTTACCCGGTGCAGACGGGATGACGGTACTGCGAACTCTGCGACAAACCGACAGAGATACCGGAGTGTTAATTCTTTCGGCACGCTGTGAGGTTGCCGACAAGGTGGAGGGACTGGATGCCGGAGCAAACGATTATCTGACAAAGCCTTTTCATTTGGAGGAGCTTGAAGCAAGAATACGCAGTCTGACTCGCCGGCGGTTTACACAAAACAATGTTGTTTTGAACTGTGGAAAGGTTGCTTTTGACACCAAAGCCCGTGTTGCCGTTGCTGACGGTCAGGAACTGTCACTTACCCGAAAAGAAATCGGAATACTTGAATATTTACTTCTTAATCAAGGTCGCCCCGTCAGTCAGGAAGAACTGCTCGACCATGTTTGGGATAACAGTGTTGACAATTTCAGCAATTCAATAAGAGTACATATTTCTGCATTACGAAAGAAACTGCGTGCGGCACTCGACTATGACCCGATTCGCAATCGCATTGGTGAAGGATATGTTATGGAGGAAGAAAAAGTATGAAAAAGCTATCCTTGCAATGGCGCATAACTCTGATGACAGCACTTCTTATCGGAGCCACCTGCATTTTTATGAATGTTCTTATCGGCTATTCCGGTAGCCATTATATGGATTCCATAGGCTCTTATGTTACAGGTTACGGAGATACGGACAAAGGAGAACCTGACTTTTTCGATCCCGAACACGAAAAGCTTGATCGTGAATTGACTATCGTAATTAACGGAGCACAGGAATCCTTTATCGCTACCAATTGGTATATTACGGCGGCGGCAACATTGTTAGGCGGTGTGCTTGCGTATTTTTTAAGCGGGCATGCGCTGAAGCCTCTGCATACTTTTACCGCTCGGGTTGAAAAGGTTCAACCTAACAATTTGACGGATATGAAGATAACCGAAGAAGTTCCGCCTGAACTGAGACAGTTTGTCAAGTCGTTCAATCGGATGCTTGACCGTCTTGATGAGGGATTTACCGCTCAACGACAGTTCACGGGAAACGCCGCGCACGAGTTGCGCACGCCGCTTTCGCTTATGCAGGCACAGCTTGAACTTTTTTCGGCAGAGCATCCCGAGGCATTGCCTGAAACGGCGGAGTTCCTCCGATTGTTGCGTGAGCAGACCGAACGAATGACACAAATGACAAAAACCCTGTTGGAAATGAGCGAGCTTCGCACAGTATCGTGTGCCGACCGCATAGAGATAGGACCTATGGTAGAAGAGATTTTCACTGACCTCGCGCCCCTTGCAGAGAAGAACAATGTTACACTTGAAAGCACGGGCGACGCTGTTATGACAGGCAGTGACACGCTGATTTATCGTTTGTTATACAATCTGACCGAAAACGCTATACGCTACAACCGTTTTGACGGTACAGTGAATATTACCGTAACGCACAAAGACAATCAGCTTGTTATTACGGTTGCGGATACCGGCTACGGCATCCCCGAACAATACAGAGAAAGTATTTTTCAGCCCTTCTTTCGTGTGGATAAATCCCGAAGCAGAGAATACGGTGGAGTTGGATTGGGACTTTCTTTGGTGTGGGAAATCGTTGCACTGCACAATGGCAAAGTTCGTGTGGAAGAAAGTTCGGAAAAGGGTACTGTTATAGCAGTAAAATTTCCGACAGATGCGATAAAAATTTAATATTTTGCGATTTTTTCTTAGTTAATTGTTGAAATTGCCGTAGCTCTGTGCTATACTATAATTAATTAATCGATTAGTTATCAAAAGGAAGCGAATATTATGAGAACAACAGAGGAACAGCACAACGAGCGTAAGAGGGAAATAATGGAAAAATGCTTTGAATGCTATGCTGAAAACGGATTGACCGGTACGGGCATCAAGTCTTTGGCGGCAGCGTGTGGCTGTACAACGGGAAATCTGTATTCCTATTTCAACAGTGTTGATGAACTGATTATTGAATCAACTGCATACTGTATGGAAAAGGTCGAGGATGATTTTATGGAAAAAGCTCCCACCGACCCGAAGGATGTTGTTCGATTTGTGAAAGAGGTTCCGTATTGGACCGCAAAGAAGCACGGCAAGAAATATCGGCTGATGTATCAGGTCTATACCCATCCGAAATATATTGAGCACGGCAAGAAATTTTTTGAGGGGGTAAATGAGCGCTATACCGAGTATGCCAAGCGGCTTGAGCCGAAAATCGGCATTCCGTACACGGTGATTACACCGCTCATTTTTATATTTGTCCGTGCCTGTGTACACTATGCTATGTTTGAGGATGAATATTATTTAAAAACCCAAATGGAGGTCTTAAAACAGGGTGTTGCCCTGTTTACTGATAAATACCGTTCACAATATTTGAGAGGAGGCAATGATAAATGAAAAAACGAATATACTGTATTACTACCGCACTCTGTCTTGTGCTTTGCATCGTACTTTGCATTGCATTTGCTGCCGTATGCAGCAAAGCGGAAAATAGCAAAGCCGTGTTGCCGGAGGTGCGAAACAACGGCACAGCAATCCAATGGAGAGATACCGCCGAAGAGGAATGGCACGATCTTGTAGCTCTTAACACGCTCAGAGGTACTGACGGAAAGAACGGTCTTGACGGCAAAAACGGTCTTAACGGAAAAGACGGTCTTGACGGCAAAGACGGCACTGACGGAAAGAACGGCGTTGACGGAATAAACGGCACTGACGGTAAAGACGGTACTGACGGTAAAAACGGCATTGACGGCAAAGACGGTATTGACGGTAAAAACGGCATTGATGGCAAAAATGGTCTTAACGGCAAAGACGGTGCTGACGGTAAAAACGGTCTTAACGGAAAAGACGGTACTGACGGCAAAGACGGCATTGACGGCAAAGACGGCATTGACGGCAAAGACGGCATTGACGGCAAAAACGGTCTTAACGGCAAAGACGGTATTGACGGCAAAGACGGTACTGACGGTAAAGACGGTCTTGACGGCAAAAACATAGAGGTACAAAGAACAACAGAATATATACAGTGGCGCTATGAGGGAGAAAACTGGCAAAACCTTGTTGCCATTTCCGATATAAAAGGACCCACAGGGCAGAACGGTAAAGACGGAGCAAACGGAAAAACACCGGAGTTCCGTGTAAATGAAAACAATCTTCAATGGCGTTATGTCAGTGACGAAATATGGTTAAATCTTTACGATCTTTCAAATTTGAAAGGTCTTGACGGAAAAGACGGAATCGACGGAAAGAACGGTGTCGATGGTCTTGACGGCAAAAACGGTGATACGCCGTTCATCGGTGAAAACGGCAACTGGTGGCTCGGAGTGACCGACATCGGAGTAAAAGCCGCAGGTGTTGACGGTGAAAAAGGCGACAAGGGAGATAAAGGAGATGCCGGAGAGAACGGTAAGGACGGAGCAAACGGAAAAACACCTGAGTTCCGTGTGAATGAAAACAATCTGCAGTGGCGTTATGTCGGCGATGAAATATGGCTTAACCTTTACGATCTTTCAATTTTGAAAGGTCTTGACGGCGCAGACGGTAAGGACGGTATAAACGGCAAAGACGGTGTTGACGGTAAGGACGGAACAAACGGACAAAACGGTTCTGACGGCAAAGACGGCAACACCCCGTTCATCGGTGAAAACGGCAACTGGTGGATTGGAACGACCGATACGGGAGTGAAAGCCACAGGTGTTGACGGTGAAAAAGGAGACAAAGGAGACACTGGTGAAAAAGGCGAAAAGGGCGATAAGGGAGATAAAGGCGACAAGGGTGATGCAGGTCAGAACGGCAGCTGTTCGGGATATTTTTACGGAGAGGCAGACGCTCCTCCGAGGACAGTACTGAATAACAGTCGTGTCAATATTTCTGTCTACGAAAAAATAAACAAGGGCGGCTTGATTTCATCCTATTCATCCTACAGGAATAATATTACACTCAAAAAAGGACATATTTACAATGTCTGCTTAAGCGGTTCTCTCGAAGTTGGTTCAAACGAATTCAACAACAGCGGCAATTACTCTATTCAGATGACAGACGGTTATGATGACGATCTGTGCAGGGAGCTTACACGAATAAAAAGAGACGGGGCAAAAATACCGTATACCAATGATCAACATTCCTTTAATTTCAACAGAATGTATGATGCGTCAAATGAAGACATTACATTGCAGTTGTGGTTTGAAAATTCGGCATACAATACTTATCTCGGTGGCTTCAGAGGTACTATTACAATAACTGCTCTTGATTAAATTTATATAACGGAGGTGGCGAAAAATGAAAAAACGAATACTTAGTATCCTGCTGACTTTATGCATGATGCTCTGCCTTACGCCGATAAGCGTATTTGCCGAGGAGGTTGGGGCATGGGGCTCTGCTGCGATAAAGCTTGGCGCAGACGCACTGAATAAAACTGTAAACACAGAGATCGCACCGACTGTGTATTTCGGACAAAACCATGAAAATAATCCCGCTGCATGGCGAGTTATCGGCTATGACGGAAACGGTGTTACAAGCTCACAGGGGGATATTACCCTGCTTGCGGCAGGCGCTATGGGAGTTATACCATTTGCCGATACCATATTAAACAACGAATACGCACCGAGTAATTTGAAAACCGCGATAGATGCGCTTGCGGAAAAGCTGACGACAGAAGAAAATGCTGCCGTAAAGAAACGGGCGCTTACAAGCGGAAGTTACGACGGAGAGAATACCGACTGTGTAGCGGGAGGGCAGGTGGATAACGCTGTATTCTGGCCACTTTCCGCAAAAGAGGCTATTGTTGTAAACAACGATCTGCGTGCCTTGGAGCCTGCACATCCGAATTGGGTGACAAGCGGTTGGTGGCTGCGCTCCCCCGGCTCCAATAAATATAATGTCGCCGTCGTGCGTAGTGATGGTTCTGTCCAATACTCTGGGTACTCTATGCTCATTTTCAATAATCATCGGACTGTTCGTCCCGCTTTTAACTTAAATATGAACTCTGTCCTTTTTGCATCTGCCGCTGTGGGCGGAAAGCCTGACGGAGGATTGACCGAAGTTTCCAAATACAGCGGAAACGAATGGAAACTGACGCTTTTAGATAGTAGCCGCAGTTTTGCCGTAACGGAAAAAACTGTCAGCGCCGCCCCCGACGATACCGTTACGCTGAATTACAAAGGGGCGACCACAGGGAAAAATGAATATATCTCTGTCATCCTGGCGGATAACAACGGCGCACAGTATTACGGCAGAGTAGCACAGCCTACTGCCGAAAGCGGAACGGTTGAAATCAAAATCCCGTCTGACATTGCACCGGGCGACTATACCATGAAGGTCTTCAGCGAGCAGTATAACGGTGACCGCAAGACCGACCTTGCAAGTGCTTTTGCGGATGTCACGCTGACGGTGGAAAGTCAGCCTGACGAGCAGTTTACCCTCACCCCTGGCGGCAAATACTATTTTGACCTTTCGGCAATGGATATTCCCGGAACGGTAAACAGCAATTTGCCTGACAGCACCCTGCATTATGTGCCTTTTACCTATGCAGGCACGGTGGACGCCTATGTGCTGAAACCGGCATCCAACCATGTAGAAGATTCCTCCGAGCAGGCCTCTGTGACCAAAGACAAGAACGCACAGTACGGATATGCTTACGAGCACAGTCTGTTCATTGCCGACTACAGGGTTACTACCAACATCAGCTGGATCGACCTGAACAATGCAGGTTTCATTTTCGGTAAAACCAACACTGCGGGCGGTATAAACTACACCCTTCGCGCACCCACAATGGGCAGTATCTATAAGAGTCCTATGCGCGGAGCTCCTGTCAACAACGAGTGGGATCAGATCCTCGCCAAGAACTCCGATTTCATAAAGGAGCTGGATAACAATCGTAATATCTCCCTTTTCTGGGGGCAGGACACCTCCCGTTCTTACGATTTCAACATTCGTAAAACCACACGCAATTCAGTGAATAATTTTATGGGCACGACTGAAAGCAGTAGTTATGGTATCTGCTTCCGCCCCGTCCTTGAAGTCATGAACCCCGACACGCTTGGCTCTGACGGACTGAAAGCCGTTACCCTTGACCTTGGCGGCGGAAAGCTGGGTAACAGTTCCGAGGATATTCAAATCATCGTGAAAAACGGCAGTACATTTACCGCTCCCGCATCCGATGGTCTGACCCGCCCGGACGGAAATACAGACAGCTACTTCATGTGGCTTGACGGCAATGGCAATTCCTACGAACCCGGCGGCAGTGTTCCTTCTGATGTGACGGAACTGACGGTGCAGTGGACATCCCCGACCTATGCCGTAACCTTGAATACGAACGGCGGCACGATCAACAACGGCAATGTCACTGAATATACCTACGGCGTGGGTGCAACACTTCCGACAGATGTGACGCGCACTGGGTACACCTTCAAGGGCTGGTATGACAACGAAAATCTGGCCGGCTCTCCTGTTACGGCAATCGGCGGTGCAGAAACAGGTAATAAAGAGTATTGGGCGAAGTGGGAAATCAATCAGTACACAATAACCTTTGATACCAACGGCGGAAGTGAGATTGCACCCATTACACAGGACTACGGTACGGAAATTACCGCCCCTGACAATCCGACAAGAAAAGGTTATACCTTTAAGGGCTGGGATAAGGAAATCCCCGAAACCATGCCGGCGGAGAATATAACGGTTAAAGCACAATGGGAAATCAATCAGTACACAATAACCTTTGATACCAACGGCGGAAGTGAGATTGCACCCATTACACAGGACTACGGTACGGAAATTACCGCCCCT
>OGZF01000216.1_pt1 | contig 57868 bp, 58 predicted proteins | sample 1576771 | NCBI WGS metagenome assembly OGZF01 (sample SAMEA3541536, study PRJEB24748) | human gut metagenome | biome: human gut; feature: human-associated habitat; material: faeces | place: China | collected 2012
GGCCGCCCTGGAAGTGGTCGTGGCTCAGGATGCTGCCGCCCACGATGGGCAGGTCAGCGTTGCTGCCCACGAAATAGTGGGGGAACAGGCCCACAAAATCCAGCAGCTTACGGAAGGTGGCCCGCTCGATCTTCATGGGAGTGTGCTGGTTGTTGAACACGATGCAGTGTTCGTTGTAGTACACATAGGGGCTGTACTGCAGGTTCCAGGCGCTGTCGTTGATGGTCAGTGGGATGATGCGGTGGTTCTCGCGGGCGGGATGGTTCATGCGGCCCGCATAGCCCTCGTTCTCGGCGCACAGCTGGCACTTGGGGTAGGCGCTCTGGGGGGCCAGCTTGGCAGCGGCGATGGCCTTGGGGTCCTTTTCCGGCTTGGAAAGGTTGATGGTGATGTCCAGATCACCGTAAGGCGTCTTGGCCACCCACTTCAGGTCCCGCTTGATGCGGTAGCGGCGGATATAATCCGTGTCTTGGCTGAACTTATAGAACCAGTCGGTGGCGGCCTGCGGGCCCTCGTTCTCGTAGCGCTCCTCAAAGTTGGCGCGCACAATGCTGGGACGCGGCGTCAGCACGCCCATGAGTTTGGTGTCGAACAGGTCGCGTGCGGTGCTGTTGTCGGCACACACGCCGCGGGCCACGGCATCGTCCACCAGCGTTTTCAGGATGCTTTCCAGGTCGGTGTAGCACACCTCACCCTCGGGGGCGGTAAAGTCGTCCAGCTGCATGGTCATGAGCAGCTGATTGCGGATGTAGATCTCGTCATCGGGCAGGATCAGACCGGTGTCCAGACCATAATTGACGAGCTGCTGAATGGCAGTGGAGATCACAGCACAGCGCCTCCTTCCGGACGGATGCTCAGCACATGGCAGCGGCCCTCACCGAGGATGGCTTCCATGTGTGCTTTGAAGTCGGCCAGCATGTCCACCGGCACAAAGGCCTGTGCCGTACCGGCAAAGCCGCCGCCGTGCACACGCACGGCACCCTTGCCCTGCAGGTAATGCTTGGCGGCCGCAATGGTCACGCCCATTTCCTGATGCTCCTTGTACCCGGCGGGGATCACGTTCTGCAGGTACTCCCAGCTGCTGTCGCCGGAAGCGGTGACCAGCTGCAGGAAGGCGTCAAAGTCACCGCCGCGCAGGGCAGCCACCTGCTGGGGCACCCGGTCGTTGTCGGCATAGAAGTGGAAGGCGCGCAGCACGGCGCGGTCGCCGCATTGTCTGCGGCACTCCGGGAGCTTTGCGAGGAAGGCGTCAAAGGGCACGTCCCGCAGCACTTCACCGCCGCACACGGCAGCCACGGCGCGGCACTCGGCGGGCACGGCGGCGTACTCGTCGGTCAGGTCGGCATGGTCGGCACAGGAATCCAGGATGCACAGGGCCAGGCCTGCCTTGGAAAAGTCCACCTGCACCGGTTCCACATCCGGGTGGGCGGGGTCAGCAAAATCAATGGTGATGATGTTGCCCACGCTGGAAGCCATCTGGTCCATCAGACCGCAGGGCTTGCCAAAGTAGACATTCTCCGCCCACTGGCCGATCTGTGCGATCTCGATGGGGGAGACCTTTTTGGTCATGAAGCAGTCGTTCAGGATCACGCCGATCAGCACCTCAAAGGCGGCCGAGGACGAAACGCCGCTGCCCTTGGGCACGTTGGAAGCAACGTATACGTCCAGACCGGAGAGGGCTGCACCCCGCTGGCGGAACGCTTCACACTCGCCGCGCAGCAGGGACATGGTGGTGTTTTCTTCCTCCTTGCGGGCAGCAAGGTCAGCCAGGTCGATGACGCACAGATCATAGCCCTCGCTCTGTACCCGCAGCTGGTTCAGGCTGTTGGGGGCGGCAGCAGCGATCATGTCAATGTTCACGCTGCCGGCCAGCACGCGGCCGTGCTGGTGGTCGGTATGATTGCCGCCGATCTCGGTGCGGCCGGGGGCACTGTATAAGCCAGCCTCAGCGTGGGTGCCAAAGGTAGCTTCCAGCCCGTTCAGCACTGCCTCATAGCGGGCAGCCTGTGCGGGGGTCTGTTCAGGAGCACAGCAGTAGAGCGATGCCAGACGCGCAGTGTGCACGCCATCAGCCAGCTCCTGCTTCCAGATGGAAATGGGCTTCATCATGAGAAATCCTCCTCTTGCGATGGTCACGGGATAAGCGGTGCCATGCCCGCAGCGAAGCGGGGCACCTGTCTGCTTCTATAATAGTAAATCCAAACGCAAAAAACCATGTGTTATTGTTGCATTTCGATAAAAAGTTGCAGAGACCGCCGGGCGGCATTCAGGATGGAAACGCATGGATGAAATAAAATTTCATTGTAAAATGAAAAACGATTGGCAAAACTGCCCACAAATGGCCCGAAAGACGGTAAAACGGGCAAAATTCGTGCAAATGGAGATTTGCGTCTGCCGGAACAGGCCATAAAAAATGCAGGAAGTGAAAACGTTACAGCAGAGTGACCACCAGTGCGCACAGCGGCAGCGCCACGATGCTGAGCAGGGTGGTCAGGACCACGCTGCCGGCGGCAAAGCTCTCGTCGTGGTCAAACTGCACCGCAAACACCGAGGTGATGGCGGCCGACGGACAGCACTCCAGCAGCAGAACGACCTGTGCGGTCATGCTGCGGAAGCCCAGCAGCCCGAACACCGCCAGGCAGACGGCGGGGATCAGCAGCATGCGCACGGCGGCCAGCTTCCACACCGGCTTGCTGCGCACGATGCAGCCCAGGTCCCCGGCGGCAAGGAGCATGCCGGTGATGACCATGGAAAGGGGTGTGGTCATGTTGGCCATCAGCTCCAGCGGCTGGGCGATGAGCTGCGGCACCGGGATCTGCAGCAGGTAGATGCAAAGGCCGATCACCATGGCGTACAGCACCGGTGTGTGCAGCAGGCTGTGCAGGACCTCTTTGGGGTCGGAACTCCCGCTCACAAAGCCGTAGCCCATGGTCCACAGCAGAATGTTGAACACGGTCACATAGGCGCTGGCATAGAGCAGACCCTCGGACCCGAACAGCGCCGAGATGAGCGGAAAACCCATGTACGCCGCATTGGAAAAAATGCAGGCGAACCGGAAGATGGGGGTACGGCTGTCCTTGCGGCGGGCGGTGAGGGCCAGCGTGATGCCGGTACCGATGAGCAGGGCCAGCAGGCTCATGCCGAAAGCGGCCAGCAGGTTGTGCAGGATCTCCATGCTGAACTCCATACGGTAGGAGTTCACGATCATGGCGGGCACCACCAGATAGACCAGCAGGTTGGAAAGGGTCTGCTTGCCCTCCGGTTTGAGCACGCCGGTTTTCACAGCGGCGATGCCGGTGCCCATGAGCAGAAACAACATGACGACCTGACCGGCCGTGATCTGTGCGAGTTCCATTGCGGGTTCCTCCTTCTGCGTTGCATCTAACGATAAATACAACACGGGTATAGCACAAACCCCCGCGTTCCGCAAGAGGGAACACGGGGTCTGACCGATAAAATTACAGGATCACATTTTTGATCAGCAGCGACACGCTGCCATCGGCGTCGTGCAGGAATTCCACCTCGGATTCTTCGTTCAGCAGCTCGGTGGGGATCTTCACTTCGATGCCGTTGGCGGTGTGGATGCTGCGGCTCTCCATGCGGCGGATGCGGGCGGGGGTCACAGTCACCGGCTGCTGGGCGTAGTCCAGCACATCACTCTTCTCCACATAGTCATCGAAGGGCACGGCGGCCAGCGGATAGTCCTCTTCCAGCTGGCGGCGCACCTGCTCCGCCGACACCTGATTGTCGTTGTCGGCGGCCTGATTGGCGATCATCATGGCCACCTGTGCTTCCACATGGGGCTGGTCGGTGTAGTTTTCCTGCACGGCCTGCACGGCGGCCTCCTGAATGGCCTGCAGCTTTTTCTTTTCCGGCTGGGCGGTGGTGTACTGGAACACCACCGTGGAGAGATAAAACTCCTTGTGGCCGTCGATGTCGTACTTCTTTTCCAACAGGCGCATGGAATAGTCGGTCAGGTTGACCAGAGCGCCCTCCTCCACCTTGCCGCTCTGGGTGGGCAGGCAGGCCCGCTGCTGGATGATGGAGTTGACCGGGGCACCCTCCACCGTCTCGGTGTAGTGGGTGTAGCCGTTCTTGTAATTCAACTTCAGGATGCCCAGCCAGGGTTCGCCGTCGCGGGTGAAATCCACCACCGCAAGGTCTGCCCCGGGGATGGTGGTGTGGGCATGCATGTAGTCAAACAGCACCCCCGCAATGCGGCAGGACAGGTCCACAAAGTCGCCGTTGTGTTCCAGCTCGTTGCGGAAGGCGGAGTCCGGCAGTGGGCGGCACTGGCGGATCTCGTCGCTGGCCAGCAGCTTTTCGATGTGGTTTTGCAGGTAGGCGGTTTTTTCGGCGGTCATTTCCATGCCGCTGCCGCTGAGCACAGGGGCGTCCAGCGTTGTGTCCAGCACATGCAGGATCGCCTGATGAATGATGATCTCCATAAGTCGGGCCTCATTTCCATTTGATGTCGTTCTTCCGGGTGTCAGTATACCACATCCGGTGTCAAAAGGCGAGAGGGCGTATTGTAAAGCCGGGCGGCGCGTGCTACAATGAAGCAAACAGAAAGGGGCGTTGACCATGGAATTTCGGGACAAACCCATGCAGAACCTTGTCCGCATTCCGGAAAAGGACATCTGCAAAAATGCACAGAAGCTGCTGCTGGACGGCGAGACCGTTGTGGGAGCCTACAAGACGGTGCGGGATCAGGTGGTTTTTACCACTCACCGCATCATCCTGGTGGATATGCAGGGCGTAACCGGCACCCGGCAGGAAATCTTCGTACTGCCCTACCGCAAGGTGCTGCACTTCGGCATCCAGACCGCCGGCTTCGGTGACCCGCTGCAGGCCTCACAGCTGACCGTATGCTTTGCGGATGAGCACGAGGCAAAGTTCGGCTTCATTGGACAGGACGACCTGTTTGCCGTGGCCAATGCCATCAGCCGCCGCATCCTGTAATTGGCCCGAAAACAGCAGGCTCCCCGCCCGGGAAACCGGACAGGGAGCCTTTTGCTGTATACGAAAAGGAGAATGGCAAAAAATCAACTGCGGCGGGTCTTGCGCACCAGCTGCTCGTGCATGCAAACCATGAGCACCAGCAGCGCCAGCAGGTAGAAGGGGAACAGGGCCGGGGTGATGTTGTTGGCCAGCAGGCCGAACAGCGGCGGCATGGTCAGGTTGCCCACATAGGCGCTGGCCATCTGGATGCCGATGACGGCCTGTGACTTGTCTGCCCCGAAGTGGTCCGGCGTGGAGTGGATGATGCTGGGGTAGATGGGCGCGCAGCCCAGCCCCACCAGTACAAGACCAGCCAGTGCAAGGGCCTGCGGGCCGGGGATCAGCAGGGCAGCTACGCCCACGGCCAGAATGATCTGACCCAGGCGGATCATCTGGGTGTCGTTGAATTTCATGGTGATGAAGCCACAGGCTGCTCGTCCGGCGGTGATGCCAAAATAGAACAGGCTGGCAAAGCTGGCGGCAGTCTCGGCAGCCACTCCGCGGCTCAGGGTCAGATAGCTGCTGGACCACAGCCCGGCGGTGGTTTCCAGAGCGCAGTAGCAGAAGAAACAGAGCATTACTTCCCGGGCGCCCGGCAGGGCAAACACCTGCCGCAAGCTCAGTGCCTGCGGGGCGGTTTCTTCGGTGCCGCTCTCCGTGCGACGCTCCTTCCACAGGGGCAGGCTGACCACGAGCACCACGGTGAGCAGGACCTGGAACAGGGCAATGGCCCGGTAGCCGACCGTCCAGTGCATTCCATGGGTCAGCGCGGCACCCATGACCATGGGGCTCACCATGGTGCCGATGCCCCACATGCAGTGCAGCCAGCTCATATGGCGGCTTCTGTAGTGCAGGGCAACGTAGTTGTTCAGGGCTGCGTCCACGCTGCCGGCACCCAGCCCGTAGGGGATGGCCCACAGGCAGAGCATCCAGAACTGTGTGGAGATGGAAAACCCGAACAGCGCTGCGGCGGTCATGCCCACGCTGATGGCCGTGACCCTGCCGGTGCCGAGGGTCCGGGTCAGCCGGTCACTCTGCAGGCTGGAAAGGATCGTGCCCAGCGAGATGATCATGGAAAGGATGCCCGCGCAGGACACCGGGACCCCCAGCTCCGGGTACATGGTGGGCCAGGCCGACCCCAGCAGGGAATCCGGCAGGCCCAGACTGATAAAAGCAATGTAAATGATGGGCAAAAGAAGCAAGACCATAGGCTTGAGTTCCTCCCACAAGCATGCTATACTTGCAATGCCTCTTATGCGTTGCTGTTATCATAATATCACACAATGTCACAGGGTGTTAGAAGAAAAACGGTCGTTTTTTATGACAAAACCGGCGCAGAGGGCCCGGCAATGTTGAAAACCCGGAAAGGAACCCGTAGATGGCTCTGGCATTGAATTGCGGCATCCCATCCACACCGCAGGGACGGGAGCTGGTGCAGCACGGCAGCGCACTGTTCCCGATTGCGTGCTACGAAGAACGGCTTACCTGCTATTCGGTGCCGTGGCACTGGCATGAGGATTTTGAGTATATCCTCGCCTACGAGGGTACCGTGACCGTGGGCGTGGACAAAAAGCGCATCTGTCTGGCGGAAGGCGAGGGCGTGTTCATCAACTCCGGCGTGCTCCATGCGGTGGAATTTGCGGCAGAAGGTCCCTCAGCGCTGCGCAGCGGGGTGTTCCACCCGCGGCTCGTGGGCGGGATGGACACCATCTACTGGCAAAAGCTCATCCGGCCGCTGCTGCAGCCCGGTGTACCGTCCTATTTTCTGCTGAGCAAGGGAGAGCCCTGGCAGGCGGAAGTTCTGGCCCGGCTGTGGGAGGCCTGGCACGCTGTGGACGAAGAACCGGACGACTACGAGAACCGGGTTCGGTATCTGCTTTCGGCGGCGCTGCACACCCTCGCGGTCCACTGCCCGGTGGGCGAGTGCCGCAGCTCCCGGCAGGAGCAGGTGGCGGCCCAGCGCATGAAACAGATGCTGCGTTTTGTGGAGGAACACTATGCCGAGGAACTGACCGTGGAACGCATTGCGGACAGTGTGGCCCTGAGCGAAAGTGCTTGCCTGCGCAGTTTCCGGCAGCTGCTGGGTACCACGCCCATCCAGTATGTGAAACAGTACCGCATTGAAAAAGCCGCCGGGCTGCTGCTGACCACCCGCCTGCGCACCGGCGAGATCGGGGCCGAGTGCGGCTTTACCGACCTGAGCTATTTTACAAAGACCTTCCGCGAGATCAAGCACTGCACGCCCCGGGAATACCGGCAGCGGTTTGCGGTGCAGGGCTGACCGACGGGTGCGCCGGGAGCTTTTTCCTCGAATGCAACGGGCCATTCCATTGTCCGCCCTACTGCCTGCGGCAGCAGGGACCCACCCGCCGGATCATTCTCGGAAAAACTTCCGGCCTGGCTGTCAACCCTATTGGACGCATCAGACGCATTATACGATCAACAAAAAGGAGGATCGCAGAACCATGCAGCGCAGTCTTACCAAAGGCCCCATTACAAAGGGCATCCTGCTGTTTGCTTTGCCGCTGATGTTCGGCAACCTGCTGCAGCAGATGTACAACATCGCCGATACCTGGGTGGTGGGGCGCTTCCTCGGCGCGGATGCGCTGGCGGCGGTGGGCTCGTCCTACACCCTCATGACCTTTCTCACCTCCATCCTGATGGGCCTGTGTATGGGCAGCGGCGCGGCCGTCTCCATGCAGTACGGCAGCGGGGAAGAGGCCCGCATGCGGCAGAGCGTGTTCCAGTCCTTCGTGCTCATCGCGGGCATGGCGGTGGCGCTCAATGTGCTGGTGTACCTGGGGCTGGATGGCATCCTGTGGGTACTGCGTGTGCCGGAAGAGCTCATCCTCCTGATGAAGGAATATCTCCGCATCATTTTTCTGGGTATCACGGCTACCTTTTTGTATAACTACTTTGCAAACCTTCTGCGGGCCATCGGCAACTCCGTGGTCCCGCTGCTGTTCTTGGCTGTGTCGGCAGTGCTCAATGTGATCCTGGACCTGGTGTGCGTGCTGGTGTGGCACTGGGGCGTGCGGGGGGCCGCGGCAGCCACCACCTTCTCGCAGTTCGTGTCCGGCATCGGCATCGGACTGTACACCCTGAAAAAGTTCCCGCAGCTCTGCCCGAAAAAAGAGGACTGCCGGTGGGACAAACAGAACCTTGCCACCATCCTGAACCTTTCGGTGATGACCAGCGTGCAGCAGTCCATCATGAATTTCGGCATCCTCATGGTACAGGGGCTGGTCAACAGCTTCGGCACCGTGATCATGGCGGCTTTTGCAGCGGCAGTCAAGATCGACTCCTTTGCCTACATGCCGGTGCAGGACTTCGGCAATGCCTTTTCCACCTATGTGGCCCAGAACTACGGCGCGGGCCAGACCGACCGCATCCGCAAGGGCATCCGCAGTGCAGGGCTGTGCAGTGCGGCGTTCTGCATCGTCATCAGTGTGCTGGTGTGCGCCTTTGCAGCGCCGCTCATGGGCATTTTCATTGACCCGGCGGAAACCGCCATCCTTGCTGCCGGTGTGCACTATCTGCACATTGAGGGTGCGTGCTATCTCGGCATTGGCATTCTGTTCCTGCTCTACGGCTACTACCGGGCCGTCAATCAGCCCCAGATGTCGGTGGTGCTCACGATCGCATCTCTCGGCACCCGTGTGGCGCTGGCCTACCTGCTGTCGGCGACCCCGCTGGGCGTCACCGGCATCTGGCTCAGTGTGCCCATCGGCTGGGCACTGGCCGATGCCATCGGCATTGGGTACTACCTCAAAAAGCACCGGGCAAAGTACGCGGTGCAGGCCTGAGACAAACCAAAAGCGGATGCATCCCTTGACGGGAAGCATCCGCTTTTTTATAGAGCATCAAATTTTCAGTGCATCAATGGCCTGCTGCAGGTGCTGGTAAAACTGCCCCAGATGCCAGCCGTCCACAAAACGGTGGTTCACTTCCAGGCACATGCCCAGCGTCTCACGGCCATCTGCCGGGACATATTTGCCCCAGGTGATGCGGGGAATGTTGTCATCCTTATCAAAGTCCCGCTCGTTGGTGCAACCGGTCAGGTCGAACCACGGTGTACAGGAAAAATAGATCAGATCGTCCAACTCTCCGCTCTGGTCCAGAAAGGTCTGCTGGGCTTCGCTTTTGGCACGGGTGGTGCGGCAGAAGCTGTCCAGATCGCCCTCCTTCGGCAGCGTGACGATGTGGAACTGCTGGCTGCCGGGCTTCAGGTCGGTGAAGCTGGGCACGCGCTCGTCCAACAGCCAGACCTCCCCGCTGCGGATGGTATAGCGGAAGTTCTCCACGGCGTTGACCGCATCGGTCACCAGATACCCCAGCGCATAGTAAAAGGAAACGCCATGGGCCCTTGCGTAAGCATGGAGATTGGTCACATCCACTCGGAAGGTGACGCTGTAAAACGGCTGGGACACCGCCGAGAAAAACCGGAACAGCTCCGCCCGCGGCCAGACGGCAAGGTCAATTTTCTGCATGAGAGGTCACTCCATATCGTACAGCTTCATGGTTTCCGGGCTGCGGTATTCGTGCTTTTCGTAATAGCCGATCAGGGTGCCGTCGGCGTCCCGCAGGGCGACCATGTAGACGTCCTTGTTCTGTTTGACGTTGTGGTAGGTGTAAACAAGGTTGTGATTTTTGTCGGCGGCAAACCAGTCGATGACCCGCTGGATGGTCTGGCGGGACTGCGGATTGTGGCAGGTCAGTACGCTTTTGCCCAGCAGGGCAGCACCGCCATGCTTTGCATAGCTGGCAATGGCGGCGGGGTTCATATAGATGATGGTGTGTTCCAGGTCGCAGATCACGACCGCTGCACGGTCCTGATCCACGAGACTTTTGAAATAGGCATTCAGCTCCATGATTCATTCTCCTTTGGCAGGGTCCGGTTTGGTTTTGTCCAGTGCGTCAAACTGCTTTACGATCTGCGGGTCCTTCAGTTTGATGACCTTGCCGGAAAGATCGTGCAGGGTGTTTTCCTCCGGAATTTCCCGGAAGGTGATGCGCACGGCGCACAGGGCCTGCGTTTTTGTGCCGGTGCGCTCGTTCATTTTGCGGTTGCCGTATTTGATGTCGCCCAGCACGGGTTTGCCCAGATAGGCCAGATGGGCACGGATCTGGTGGGTGCGGCCGGTGACCAGGCCGATCTTGCACAGTGCAAAGGGCCCGGCCGTGCGCAGCACATCCACATCCGTGATGATCTGTTTGCGGTGTTCGTCCTGCGCCTGATGGGCGTGGATGCTCACCTTGTTGTTCTTTTCGTCGTGCTCCCACCATGCGGTGAAACGCCCGCTCTGGGGGATGCCCACCGTGATGGTATAGTACTCCTTCTTGAGCAGGTCGGTGCGGATGATCTCGTTCATGTCCCGCAGGGCGGCGTAGCTCTTGGCGGCAATCACCAACCCCTCGGTGCCGCGGTCCAGCCGGTTGCAGATGCCGGGCTTGAAGCGGTTTTCGCCGTGGGGGTCGTATTCACCTTTTTCGGCCAGATACTGGGTAAAGGCATCCACAAGGTTCGCGTCACCAGTGCGGTCGCTGTGGCACAGCAGGTGGGTGGGCTTGTACAGCACGGCAATGTTGTCATCCTCATAAATCACGGTGACTTTGGGCTGCTTCGGCTGTTTTTTGGGCGCAGCCTTCGGCTCGGGTTTTGCGCCCTCCGGCGGGAAAAACTCATCGTTGATGTACAGCTCGATCAGGTCCCCGGCCTGCAGGCGGTACTCCGGCGCGGCCTTTTTGCCGTTCACCTTCACCCGCTTGTTGCGGAAACTCTTGTACAAAAGGCTGGTGGGAAAATCGCGGGTCACGCTCTGCACAAAGCGCGACAGGCGCACGCCGTCGTCGTTGGCGGTGGCGGTATATTGTTTCATGCAATACTCCTTGCTTCTCAGAAAAAATAACTGATACTATACTAATACACAAAACCAGCCAAGTCAACGCATCCCGCCCTGAATATTTTGCCCGGGGGCTTGAGTTCCGTGCCGGAAATGGGTACTATAAAGAAAGAACGCTGAAAAGGAGAACCGCCATGGCAGAATACAAACGGCATCAGGGGCACCGCCAGCGCATGCGGGAGCGGGTGCAGAACTACGGGCTGGACAGTCTGGCCGACCATGAAGTGCTGGAATATATCCTGTATACGACCAATGCTCAGAGGGATACCAACGAGATCGCGTACAACCTGCTGGAGCGGTTCGGGGACTTTGCCTCTGTGCTGGAGGCCAGCGAGGAAGAACTGTGCACCGTGGAGGGCATCGGCCCCACCTCGGCAAGACTGCTGCACATGCTGCCGCAGGTCAGCCGGTATTACGGGCGCTGCCGCACCGACGGAAAGCGCTGCTTCAACACCACGGAACAGCTGGGCAGCTACCTGATGGCCAAGTTTGCCTGGTCCGATTACGAGCGCGCCATGCTGGTCTCGCTGAGCACCCGCCGCCACATCAAAGCAGCGGTCTGGCTGCGGGAGGGCACCTCCGACCGGGTGAGCCTGGACGTGAAGGATGTGGTGGCCACTGCCATCAAGGGCGGCACCGACGCTGTAGTGCTCTGTCACAATCACCCCAACGGAGTGGCTCTGCCCTCCATGGAGGATATGGAGGCCACTGGCAGCATTGCCCGGGCGCTGGGGCTGGTGAACATCCATCTGCTGGACCACTTTATCCTGACCGACACGGAGTGCTTTTCCATGCGGGATGCCGGGCGGCTGCCCATCTACGACTTCAAGACCGGCACACTTTTCTGGCCCTGAGTGCAGAATACCTGTTTACATTATAAAACTGCTGTGCTATAATCACATTGAAAGATACAACCAATTGTGGTTCTTCGCCCGGCGGAGAGCCGGAGAGGAGAGCTGCAGTGGCAGACGAAAAATTTGAACTGGTGTCCTCGTATCAGCCCACCGGCGACCAGCCCCAGGCCATTGAAACGCTGGTGGAGGGGGTGCAGCGGGGTGACCGCTGCCAGACCCTGCTGGGCGTTACCGGCAGCGGCAAGACTTTTACCATGGCCAACGTCATCGCCCGGTGCAACCGGCCCACGCTGGTGCTGGCCCACAACAAAACGCTGGCAGCCCAGCTGTGCACCGAGTTCCGCTCGTTTTTCCCCAACAATGCGGTGGAGTATTTTGTCAGCTACTACGACTACTACCAGCCGGAAGCCTACATCCCCAGCACCGATACCTATATTGAAAAGGACAGCGCCATCAACGACGAGATCGACCGTCTGCGCCACTCGGCTACGGCGGCGCTTTCGGAACGGCGGGATGTGATCATCGTGGCGTCGGTGTCCTGCATCTACTCACTGGGCGACCCCATTGACTACCGCAGCATGGTCATCAGTCTGCGGCCCGGCATGCAGATGGAGCGGGATGAACTGTGCCAAAAGCTGGTTACCCTGCAATACGAGCGCAACGACGTAAATTTTGTCCGCAACAAGTTCCGGGTCCACGGGGACACGGTGGACATCTACCTGGCCTATATGAGTGAGCTGGCCATCCGGGTGGAGTTTTTTGGGGACGAGATCGACCGCATCACCGAGTTCAACCCCCTCACCGGCACCAAGCAGAACGTGGTCAAGCATGTGGCCATCTTCCCGGCCAGCCACTACATTGTCAGCGCCGAGAAAAAGGCCGCCGCGCTGGAAAAGATCCGCGCCGAGTGCGACGCGCAGGTGAAGCAGTTCACCGCAGAGGGCAAGCTCATCGAGGCCCAGCGCATTGCCCAGCGCACCAATTACGACATTGAGATGCTCAACGAGGTGGGCGTGTGCAAGGGCATCGAAAACTACTCGGCGGTGCTGTCGGGCCGTGCGCCGGGCAGCATGCCCACGACCCTGCTGGATTATTTCCCGGAGGATTTTCTGCTCTTTGTGGACGAAAGTCACGTCACCCTGCCGCAGGTGCGTGCCATGTACGGCGGCGACTACGCCCGCAAGAAAACGCTGGTGGAGTACGGGTTCCGTCTGCCGTCGGCCTTTGATAACCGCCCCCTCAAATTTGAGGAAGTGGAGTCCAAGCTCAACCAGATGATCTTTGTTTCGGCTACGCCCGGAGAATATGAGCGCCAGAACAGCACCCAAGTGGCCCAGCAGGTAATCCGTCCCACCGGATTGCTGGACCCGGTCATCTCGGTGCGCCCGGTGGAAGGGCAGGTGGTGGACCTTCTGGGCGAAATCAACACCCGCATTGCCCGGCAGGAGCGGGTGCTGGTGACCACCCTGACCAAGAAAATGGCCGAGGACCTCACCGACTACCTCACCGAACAGGGCATCAAGGTCAAGTATATGCACCACGAGGTGGACACCTTCGAGCGCATGGAGATCATCAAGGACCTACGCCTGGGCAGCATCGACGTGGTGGTGGGTATCAACCTGCTGCGCGAGGGTCTGGACCTGCCGGAGGTGAGCTTGGTGGCCATTCTGGATGCCGACAAGGAAGGTTTTCTGCGCAGCGAGACCAGTCTCATCCAGACCATCGGCCGTGCTGCCCGAAACGCAGAAGGCATGGTCATCATGTACGCCGATGTGGTCACCGACAGCATGGACCGTGCCATCACTGAGACGGAGCGCCGCCGCGCCATCCAGATGGCCTACAATCAGGAACATGGCATCGTGCCCAGGACCATCGTCAAGGCCATTGCAGACAGCATCGAGATCAGCGATAAGGCCGAGAACGCCAAACGCAACACCCGCCGCATGGGGAAGATGGAGCGGGAAGCCGCCATTGAGCGTCTGACCCGCGAGATGAAGGAAGCCGCCAAGCTGCTGGAGTTCGAGCACGCGGCCTTCCTGCGCGACCAGATCGACCGCCTGCGCCGGGGCGAGAACCCCACCGTGGATTCTGCCGCCGAGACCGAGCGCAAACAGAACCATGCACAGACACAACGAAAAGGGAGAAAATACCTTGGCAAACGATAAGATCATCATCAAGGGTGCCCGCGAGCACAACCTGAAAAATGTAAACCTGACCCTCCCGCGGGAGAAGCTCATCGTCATGACCGGCCTGTCCGGTTCGGGCAAGTCGAGCCTTGCCTTTGACACCATCTACGCCGACGGCCAGCGCCGCTATGTGGAAAGCCTGTCCAGCTACGCCCGCATGTTCCTGGGCCGGATGGACAAGCCCGATGTGGACGAGATCACCGGCCTGTCGCCGGCCATTTCCATCGACCAGAAAACCACCAGCCACAACCCCCGCTCCACCGTGGGCACCGTGACCGAGATCTACGATTACCTGCGCCTGCTGTACGCCCGCGTGGGCGTGCCCCACTGTCCGGTGTGCGGCCGGGTCATCAGTCAGCAGACCGTGGACGAGATGGTGGACGCCGTCCTGAAGCTGGAAGAGGGGACCAAGTTCATGGTGCTGGCTCCGGTGGTGCGTCAGCGCAAGGGCACCCAGCAGAAGGAGCTGGATGCCGCCCGCCGTGCTGGTTACGCTCGCGTGAAGATCGACGGCAATCTGTACGATCTGGATGAGGAGATCACGCTGGAAAAGAACATCAAGCACACCGTGGAGGTGGTGGTGGACCGCCTTGCCCTGCGCAAGGGCATCCGGGGCCGCCTGGCCGATTCGCTGGAAACGGCACTGGCCCTGACCGGCGGTGTGGCCGAGGTGGAAGTGGTCGGCGGCGAAGTGATGACCTTCAGCCAGAATTTTGCCTGCCCGGAACACGGCATCTCCATCAGCGACCTGTCCCCCCGGCTGTTCTCCTTCAATAACCCGCTGGGTGCCTGCGAAAAGTGCACCGGCCTTGGCACTTTCATGCGGGTGGACGAGGAACGCATCCTGCCCAACCGGAACCTTTCCATCCGGGAGGGCGCCATCAAGGCCAGCGGCTGGTACTATGCCGAAGGTTCGGTGAGCGAGATGTACTATCTGGGCCTTGGCAAAAAGTACGGTTTTACGCTGGACACGCCCATCAAGGATATGAGCACCGAGGCGGTCAACGCCCTGCTCTACGGTACCAACGGCGAAAAGATCGAGATGCACCGCACCAACGAGTTCGGCAGCGGTGTCTACTATAATACGTTTGAGGGCATCGTGGAGAATTTGGAGCGCCGCTTCCGCGAGACCAACAGCGAGTGGATGAAGGAAGAAATCGGCAGCTTCATGTCCGGTGTGGAGTGCCCGGACTGCCGCGGCCGACGCCTGAAACCGGTGGTGCTGGCCGTAACGGTCGGGGACAAGAACATCAGCGAATTCTGCGAGATGTCCATCCGGGAAGAGCTGGAATTCATCCGGGAAAACGAGCCGAACCTGACCGAAAAACAGAAGCAGATCGGCGGCCAGATTATGAAGGAAATCAAAAACCGTCTGCAGTTTTTGCAGAGTGTGGGTCTGGATTATCTCACGCTGGCCCGGTCGGCGGGCACGCTGTCCGGCGGCGAGAGCCAGCGCATCCGCCTGACCACCCAGATCGGCAGCGCCCTTTCCGGTGTGCTGTATGTGCTGGATGAGCCCAGCATCGGCCTGCACCAGCGCGACAACGACAAGCTGATTGCTACGCTCAAAAATCTGCGCGACCTTGGCAATACGGTCATCGTGGTGGAGCACGACGAGGACACCATGCGCAATGCGGACTATATCGTGGACGTCGGCCCCGGTGCCGGTGTGCACGGCGGTGAGATCGTGGCGGCCGGCAGTGTGAAGGATATCTGCAAGGCCAAACGCAGCATCACCGGCGACTATCTCTCCGGCCGCAAGCGCATCGAAGTGCCCCAGACCCGCCGCTCCGGCAACGGCAACTTCCTCACCGTGAAGGGCGCACGGGAAAACAACCTGCGCAACCTCGACGTAAAATTCCCGCTGGGTGAGTTCATCTGCGTGACCGGAATTTCCGGTTCCGGCAAGTCCAGCCTGATCAATGAGATCCTGTACAAAACGCTGGCCTGTGAGCTGAACGGTGCCCGCTCCCGTGCAGGCAAATGCGACGGGGTAGAGGGACTGGAGTTTGTGGATAAGGTCATCGGCATCGACCAGCAGCCCATCGGCCGCACGCCCCGCTCCAACCCCGCCACCTATACCGGGGTGTTCAACGATATCCGCACGGTGTTCTCCCAGACGCAGGACGCCAAAATGCGGGGCTACGGGCCGGGACGGTTCAGCTTCAACGTCAAGGGCGGTCGGTGCGAGGCCTGCGAGGGCAACGGCATCCTGCAGATCGAAATGCACTTTTTGCCGGACGTGTATGTGCCCTGCGAAGTGTGCAAGGGCACCCGCTACAACCGCGAAACGCTGGAAGTGAAATATAAGGAAAAGACAATTTCCGACGTGCTGAACATGACTGTGGAAGAAGCGGTGGTGTTCTTTGCCAACCAGCCCAAGATCGCCCGCAAGCTGCAGACCCTGCTGGATGTGGGTCTGGGGTATGTAACGCTGGGTCAGAGCGCCACCACCCTGTCCGGCGGCGAGGCTCAGCGTGTGAAGCTGGCCAACGAGCTGGCCCGCCGCGGCACCGGCAAAACGGTGTATATCCTCGACGAGCCCACCACCGGCCTGCACATCGCAGATGTGCACCGTCTGATCGAGGTGCTGCAGAAGCTGGTGGATGCCGGCAACACGGTCATCGTCATCGAGCACAATCTGGATCTGATCAAGTGCGCCGACCACATCATTGATCTGGGCCCGGAGGGCGGCAGTGCCGGTGGTCTGGTCATCGCCGAGGGTACCCCGGAGCAGGTGGCCGAAGTGCCCGGCAGCTTTACCGGCCAGTACCTCAAGCCCCTGCTGGAAAAGGACAAGGCACTGCGGCAGGCAGCACAACAATAAAAAGAGCGCCGGTGCGTAAAAATCGGACTTTTTGCAAAAATATCCGAAAAAATTGCAAAAAATGGTTGACAAATGCCCCCACTCTGCGTATAATATTTCTTGTCGCCACGCTTCGGTAGGGAAGCGGAGCGCGATATCCGGGTGTAGCGCAGTTTTGGTAGCGCGCTTGAATGGGGTTCAAGAGGCCGTGAGTTCGATTCTCGCCACTCGGACCAAACGCTTCTCGGTCGAACTTTCTTTGGAAGGGTTCGACCGGGGAGCTTTTTTGTTTTTATCGACGGTTTCGTCGGAGAGGTTGAAGTAGAGGATGAGCTCGGTGTTGGTGAGCTCGATGTGATCCACAAAGGTATCCATCAGGCGGCGGCAGTAGGCCTTGGTGCGCTCCGAGGGGGAGACGCGGAACTGCTGCAGCAGGAACAAAATCTGGTCACGGGTGAAGGTGAGAGGCTTTTTGGCGGTGAGGGAAGAGAGCTGATAGGAAAGCGTGCTCTCCTGCTGCTCCAGGTCGGCAAGGCGGGCAGAGAGGGCGGCGCTGGAGGTGCCGTTCTCAATGGCAGTGAGGATGTTCTGAATCTTGCTGCGGACATCGGACAGGGATTTTTCCAGCGCCTGCTTCTCCGGATCCGGGCGCGCGGCCTCGGCCTGCTGCAGCTCCACGATGGCATCCGCAATCTGCTCCAGCAGCGCGGGCTCCAGCAGCAGATCGGCGACGGCGTTGACCACCATAGCCTCCAGCTCGTCCTGCGGGATGTTTTTGCGGGTGCAGGCGCGGCCGATGGAGCGGCCGGGGCAGGCGTAGTAGTGGTACATCTGGCCGTTGCCGCTGCTGCGTCCACAGACGCCTTTCATCAGGCAGCCGCACTCTCCACAGTACAGTTTGCCGGAGAGGATATAATCGGCGCGGGAGGCGTGCGGGGTGCGGCTCTGGCGGTTGCGTTCAAACATTTTCTGTGCCCTTTCCCATAGATCATTGTCGATGATGGCCGGGATCGCGCCCTCGATGCGGACATCAAACTTTTTACTGACGTAAACGCCGCGGTACATCTCGTTCTGGATGATGCGGTTGATACTGCTTTTGTTGAAAGGGCCGCCGTGGCTGGTGCGCAGGCCCATGGCGTTCAGACGCTCCACGATGGAGGAGGAGGACAGCCCGGCGGCGTACTGCTCAAAGATATACCGGACTGCCTCGGCACCTGTGGGCTCGATGATGTAGTGCTTGTCGGCGTCCACGGTGAGGCCCAGCGGGCGGGAGCTGCCCAAGGCCTTGCCCTTGAGGGCAGATTCCCGCATGCCACGGCGGGCTTTTTCGGCCAGCTCGGCGCTGTAATACTCAGCCAGAGCTTCCATCAGGCCCTCAATGATGATGCCCTCGGCACCGGAGATGTTGCTCTCGGCGGCATAGAGGATCTCCACACCGTTGTCCCGGAGCTTTTTCTTATAGACGGCGCTGTCGTAGCGGTTGCGGGCCAGGCGGTCGGTTTTCCAGCAGATCACGGCGTCAAAGGTGTGCGCCGCACTGTCGGCCACCAGCTGCTGGAAGGCAGGGCGGTCATCGGTTTTGCCGCTGATATGGCGGTCTACATACTCGCGCAGGATGGTCATGCCGTGGGCGCGGGCGTAGGCCTCGCAGTCCCGACGCTGGCCCTCGATGCTCTGCTCGGTCTGGCGGCTGCCGCCGGAGTAGCGGTAGTAAGCCACCAGGCGCGGTGCATCGGCTGCGGTGGATTTTTTGCGGGGCATGATAACACTTCCTTCCGGGCGGTTGCCCATATGCAGGGAGCGTGGTATACTGACCCCTGCAAGCATAAAATTTTCTTTGTCCGGTTTTGTGCTGCACTCCATGTTATCCCCGGCGCTGCATCGTACCAGCGCCGGGGCTTTTGCTTGCCCATATCCAAAAAGCGTGCTATGCTGTAAGGGCAGGCAACGCATGGAAAGAAATCTTCTTGTTCTTTATCCTTACCTTTTGACGACGGGGCAGACCCCTCCGGCTGGAAACAGCTGGAGGGGTTTGTGCGTTTATAAAACAAGGAGCACCCGGCGGGGAGCTCCTTGAAAAGAACAATTATTTGGAAGGTACGGTTGCACGAATTTTCTTTTTAGATGGAACGTAATTTGGATCATATTTCTTGCTTTTACGTTCCAATTTTTCAAAATTGCAGCATACCTTTTGATACAGCGGGATTTTACGACTGAGAGCTTTGCGGTATGTGGATTCTGCACGCTGGAGAATAAGATCGCGATTCTTGTTGCAATAATTTAACTGATTCAACAAGAGCATTTTATAATTCTCATTTTCGATACTCTGAATATCAAATTTGATCAAGCAAGATGGAATAACAGGAATCATATTGTTGAAGCCCATTAGGCCAAGACGACCATCGTCGAGTTTCATAACAGGACCGCCGCCTTTGATGTTAACGTGATTGGGCTTAGGGGATTCAAGGGGAACATAATAATCAATGCCGTTGATGGAGAGTACAATTCCAACATACGGACGCCGCTGCCCCTTATTGTATTGCACACGGGTGTCAATACTATGTAAATAGCTGATATAGTGTTCGTTAATGTGGTAAAATTGAAACTTCCCCATAATTCAGCTCCTTAATCCAAGAAGGTGCGGAACAGTAACCTGTCCCGCACCCTTTTTCATTCCTCACTATACGGCAGAGGTTCTCCGCTTTTTTCATTCTCTACTCACGGTAAGAGCTCACCGCTTTTTTAATTCCCCATTTTTTCATGGCAGGGAGGGGCTACCCTCTTTCAGCGGACAAGCAAAGACCAGCAGTCTTTTCATTGTCTTGGCAGGAATACGTTCCTGCAAGTCTATTATACGCTCGGTGAGCGGGTTTGTACACGAAAAAAATGTGAAAAGTTGCAAACGCAACAGAAAAACCAAAAATTAGGGCTTGACAAGCAATGAAAATTCAAAAATCCTTCACAAACAAGACATGAATAAGCAGACTTAATAGGAACCTGCTGAAGGGTTGTGCTTTACCGCGCAGAACGGAGATAATCAATCAAATCATCTGTATCGACATCCGGGAACGTATAAAGGATGTCGTCAAGGAGATCGTACTCATTGATTTCGGGGTGCTGAGAAATATAGCCGTCAATATAGCCAGAAAGCCATCCACGGGGATAGAAGCGTCCATAGCCGAAGTCATAGCCGGCGGAAGAATCGGAACTGCGGTCAGAACCATCAAGAGAGCTTGGAGATGAAAAGGATTCGCCTGCAGAAACGCCAGCGTCAAAACCGTCACTCCTACCAATGTCGATGCCGTCAGAGGAGCCGATGACAGCAACATCATGAAACGGAGTGGTGCTGGAAGAAGAAACGGCCGAAGAACTGGAACCGTGCCCAAAAAGGACGTCGGCGGGGACGAAAGAAAAAACGGCATACCCAACGGCCAGTGCGAGAATGATGACGATCTCAAAGCCGTGCCAATGCCAGAACCGTCGCCAACGATCAGAACGGGGCTGCTTTTCACCCATAAAAATCACTCCTTTTTCTCAGTATAGAAGAAAAAGGCGGACAGGAAAAGAAAATTGAACCATTCTGTTGCGACGGCAACAAAAAAGAGGGAGCACCCGGCGGGGTGCTCCGTAGAGATTGTAATTGCACCTCAGCAGGAACGACCATCAATGCTTTTTTCTATAACACTTTGAACAAGCCCGACGACCAGCCTTTTGAGCTTCTTCGAGGGTAACTGATCTTGCGTACTTCATACCACTACAGCGGGGATTGCTGTGATAGCATTCACCGTAAGTAGATATATAAACTGTTTCCGTTTCCTCAGCGTCCGTGGATTCGTTTTGCGACGAAATCGTATGGGCGGGCAATGGGGATAATTGAAAGTCAGAAGGAACGGTGGCACCAATTATAAAAATAGAAGCAATAATAGTTGTAACGGTACAAATTTTATAAAAGGCATCTGCTTTTCTGCAAAATGTATAAATTACATCCGAAATTAGCATGAAAAGCTGTGAAACCAAAAATACAGGGATTGTAAATATTGGTATAATTGCCACAACAATAAAGAGAAGGGCGGGGATAGAAAAGAGAATAAATAAAAAAACAAATTTTAAGATATCAACAAGTGAAGGTGCCTGAAAATTAAATGGGAACAGTAAGATAAAATAGTAAGAGTTGGCAATACACGGAAGAATGGAAGCTACAGTAAAAATTTTTCCAAATGGCAATTCGGAGAATCCGACCCCAATACTGCTGAATAGAGCAGATATATAAATTATCTCCAGAAAAAAGAGTTCGGCTCTATTTTGAAATAAATACGAAAGTATTATTGCAGGGATAATCCATAGACTGGCTGCTATGGCACGGATGTTAGAAGGGGCTTTTTCAAGGTTCATATTATCATCTCCACATTTTTTATAAGTGTAGATGATGAGAAAAAGCCATTCAAATGGCAACTTCACCAAAATTTTAAAGAAAAGATTGTTTTGTTGCTCGTGCAACGCAAAAAGGCTCTTGTACAACGATGTACAGGAGCCTTTTTGTTTACTTTACCCTGCGTTGGCAGAGCCAGCGGAAACTGATGCATCGGCCTCCGCTTTTTTCTGAGCCAGGAGCTCCTGGCGGTAGGCTTCGACCTCGGCGTCAATGTCGAGGTCAGGAGCGGCGGGCTGAGCGCTGATTTCGGCAACGACACCATCCACATAGCGTAGGATGGCGTCCTGATCCGCAGGACTGAGCTTGAGGAAGGCCGTGAGGATAGCACGTTTGCGGTCATTCAAATGGTACTCGGCGACCAAGCGGTCAAGAATAGAACCCGATGTATCATCCAGCATGGGGCCATCCCCAGTGCGCAGCCAGACCTCGGATACTCCGAATTCCCGGCAGATGGACTGAACGGTCTGATCGGTGGTTCCGTTGATACCCTTTTCGATTTTATTGACGGCAGATTTGCCTAATCCGATACGGGAACCGAACTGCTCCATGGTGAGTCCCTTGGACTTTCGGACTTGCTTGATACGGTCATTGATTTCAGACATAAAATTCACCTCCTTTTGCTGTCTGAACTTATTATAACACAAAAGTGTCGAAAATCAACAATTTAATAAAAATAACGCTTGACAAAGTGGATATAAGACACTATACTAAGAACAGAAGGTGTACTGAGGACACTTTCGGAAAGAAATAAGACACGGAGGGAGACGATACCATGTCGGAACGCGAACAGAAGAGCCGGGAACTGATGGAGCAGCTGGAAAAGCTGCCGCCGAAGACACAGGAACGCATCGGCTACATGATCGAGGGCGCGCTGGTGCTGGCCGAGAGCCGCGAGACCCCGGAGCAGCCGAACAAGAGCGCATGAAAGGAGGGAAGAAGGTGGAGGAAGAAACAAAAAAGCCCTGCACGCCTGTGGAAGAGGCGGGCGGGGACTACAACGAACTGGGGCTGTACTTACACAGCAAAGAAAATAACCAAACACTGGAAGCGGCACAGACCCTTTGGGAATTCCTGCCGGGGTGGATGGCGGCCAGAAAGATGGCCGTGTATGACCCTGATTATAACAGGTCGCTTTCCGGGGTGATTGCCGAGAATGCAGAAATCATTCTGAAAGCAGCTCAAGACATGGCCGGATGGGGTCTGGCAGAGTGCGAACCGGCCAGGAAGGAAGAAACTCCACAGGGATAAGCCCCTGCCGGAACATCTGATAGATTGCGCCAGTGCATTGCCGACATTGCTCAAAGTTTGTGTCGTTGCAGCGGTCACAGACGTTAGGAACCGAGAAAACCGGAGACTTTCCGGGGACAACGCTGCAGCAGATTTCGGATTCCATTGCAGGCAGAATTCCCAGAGCGTCAAAGGGACATTGAATTTCAAACATGATTTTGTAAGGCACAGGCGGCTTTCATCTCCTTTCAGTGCAAGTATAGCACAAATCGGAGAATAAGGGCCAGCCGGGGAAGAATGCATGAAACCAAGGAGGACAAAGAGATGGGCAAGAAGAACGAGGCGGCCCGGATGCTGGCAAACCTGAACGGGCCGTGGAGCAATGCGGCCTGCATGGGCTATTGTCTGATCGCTATGCGCCGGGCAAACCTGCGCCCCGGCGCACAGCGCCGGGTGCTGATGGTGCTGGAGCAGTGTTTTGACGATGTCAGCGTGGAAGACGCCGAAAAAGCAGGCTATGCCAATACGGAGGGATAAGGACATGGAACGTTTTGTGATCGTGATGCCGGTGAACACCAGCGCTTACCTTTTGCCCTGTGACGACGGGGACACCTGCAAGCTGGAGACGCTGCAGAAGCTGGTGGGCGGGCCCATTGAGATGGCCGACACCTGCCTGGCTGCCAGCTGGGCACGGGAGGATGTGGACAGCATCCAGATGGCCGTGAACGAAGAGGGCCTGCTGCAGGAGCTGCCTTACAATGAGCACGCCACGGATCTGTACGCGTTCAACTACATGAGCAGCATTGTAGGTCCGGCAGTGCTGATGGCAGCGCGGGGCGACGAGCTGATCGGCTTTGCAAAGTCGGTGGCCGAGAGCATCTGCGCCGAGTGGGAGATTCCGCTGGAAGCGACCGGTACGGGCGAGCGCTTCCAGACCTTTAACCCGGACTGACAGGAGGCGCGAATGGACGGCAAAAGCGGGCCGCTGAAGATGTGGCAGATCTGGGCGCTGTATGACATTGCCGCGGATTTTTACGCAGACCCGGAGAACCAGGCTGCGTTTGAAGCATGGCAGAAGCAGCGGGAGAAGTGCAAGAAAACAAAAAGGCCCTGCCGGCGTGACAGCACCGGCAAGGCTAAGGGGTGATGAAAGCAGCATGCACTCATCACCAGAAGTTTAACACAAACGGGAGGTTTTGACAATGCGGAAATGGATCTATTACTGCGGCAGCTGGGCCAGCCTGATCGGCTGCCTGCTGGTGGCAAGCGGCCTGGAAAGCTACACGGGCTGGGCCATGGCCGGGTGCTTTGTGGGGGCGCTGGTGCTGCTGGCGCTGGCTGTGGTGCTGGCGGGCCTGGGCAGCTGCGCCGAGCAGGAAGAGGACGAAAAGCCCTGCAAGGAGCGGCAGCCGCAGGAAAAACGAGCGGCTGACCGCAGAAAGGCGGGCTGAAGGATGGGCAGATACCGCGTGAATGTGGAGTGCAGCCAGAAGCTGCCACAGACCAAAAGCGAATACTTTACACACTGCAGCTACGAGGTGCAGGCCATCAGCAAGGGCGTGGCAAAGGCCATGGCCGAGGACAAAGCCCGGGCAGAGCACGGGGGCTGTACCTGCAAGGCCTACAGCGTGGAGGTGCTGAAGTGAATCGGCCGGAGAACATGACGCCGGACGAGGCAGAGATCTGGCAGCGGATGGAGCTGCACGGCGAGGAGCTGGTGCGGGACATGGGGGCTGCCATGATGCAGGCCGAGCGGCTGCCGGAGTGGATGCAGGAAGCAGCCGTGAACATGCTGTGCGACAAACTGGCAGACGCCCGGGCGCTGGCGGCCAGCTGGATGAACGACCACGGGGAACCGTGAAGGAGGACAAGGATGAAAAGCAAGATTGAAATCAACATTTCGGTGATCGACGACGGCCCGGTGGTGATGCGCTGCCAGGGCCAGAACACAAGCAAGGGCAAAGCGCTGGACGCCCTGGAAGATGCCTACCTGAGCACCGTGGCGCAACTGATGAGAAAGGACCTCTCCAAGGCCGAGCAGGAGGAAGCCGCCAAGGAATTTGGCGAGATGATGCAGGACCGGCTGCTGGCCATGGTGCAAGGAAAAGGCAAACGGTATATGGTCAGCAGCGAAAAAGAGATGAGCTTTATGACGGAGCTGATGCGGCGGCAGGGGGAGGTGCAGCCTTGACCTACGAAGAGTACCGACGGGAGTTGAACGAGGCGCTGGAAAAGGCGGACTGGATGAACCCGCGGGACAAAAACGGCCCGGCGTACCGGGTACTGGCCCGTGCGGCACGGGACAAGGCCCTGCCGCTGGCCCAGTGGCAGAAGCTGCACGACGAATACTACGAAAGGACAAAGAGATGAAGAAGAAACTGAGCCTGACCGAGAAGATCAGTCTGGCGGAGAACAATGCGGTGGATTTTATGCACGCCTGCGTGACCATTGCCCTGCACGACGAGTACGAGGTGGGTGTGCAGCGGCTGCGGAAGGTGAACCTGCGGCGGGACGAGATCAACGAGGAGATGCTGGAAGTGATGGCCCAGCCCCGGAAGAGCGGCCGGGAACAGGCTGCAGCCGGGCAGGCCTGGCTGGTGAGCCTTTTGCCGGAGGGGGCGGAAACGGAGTTCCGGGTGCCGCTGGGCAAGGGCGCGGCCCGCAAGCAGAAGGAGCTGCAGATCCGCATGGCGGTGGACAACGCTGCCACGCTGGAGTGGCGGGTATACGCGGCGGCCTGCGCCGAGGTGCTGGGCTTTGGAGCCAAGCGCCTGAACGACTTACATAAAGCGGTGCTGGAAAACTTCCGGCAGCTTTCCGCCTGGGCCATAGAGGACGGCGTGGACGTGGCGCTGGAGCGTTTTTGCCGCTGCGCCCGGGACGCCTACAAGACCGACGTGCAGGTGGAGGACATCCCGGACGCACAGGCGCTGCATCAGCAGCAGCGCCAGACCCGGCAGGCACTGGACGGGCTGGCAGAGCGGGCCTGGATGGTGGAGGCCAGCCGCAAGCGGGTGGGCTGCCTGCCGCTGGCCCCGGCGGAAGTGGAAAAGCGCATCCAGACCGTGCTGCAGGCCCCGGACATGCCGGAGAGCTGGGAGAGGAGGCGGGCGAGATGACCGAGATCTGGGCAGGAATCTGCAGACTTATCAGGATTCAGGCGTATGATGTGCAGATCTGGCTGCTGGAGCGCAAGAAGTGGTTGCTCGACTGCGGAATCGGGGCATTGGATGCACAGATCTGGTGCTGCAAAAAGTAATTGAGATCACGGAGGCATGGGAATGACACTGAAGGAGGCAATGGCCTACCGGGGCGAGAACGCCGACACCCTGGCGGAGAAGATCGGCATCCGGGCCGGGGAGATCACCAAGTGGATGCGGCCTGCCGGGCTGCTGCGGGTGCCGTCGGCACGGCTGCAGCAGCTGGCCGTGGCGCTGGACGGCGGGGTGCTGGTGACGGCGGACGGTGTGGAAGTGGAACTGTACGGGAGCGGAGGCAACGCATGAGCAAGGACAAATGCAGAATGAGCCGCAAGCGCTTTTGCAAAAAGGCGGCCGGAAAGCACGGCGTGCAGGTACAGGAGGTGCGGGACATGGTGCGTGAGGAGTGGGCGGACCCGCTCAAGCGCCTGCAGGAGAAGCGTGCGAGCGCAAAGCACCGGGCCGGGAAGCAGGAGGGCAGCGCCGTATGATGGTATACAAGTATCGCCTGACCGACCCGGACAGCGGGAAGGTGCTGTACGAGGGCACGGCGGCAGATCTGGCCGCCCAGGGCGTGGTGCGGGCGGAGAAGATCCTGCCGACGCTGTGGCGGGATCAGCAGCGCCAGCACAAGCGCCGCGGCAAGCACCGGTGGGACATCACCCGGGAAAAGGTAGAAGTGGCTTGCAGCCGGAAAGCCTACAAGGTGCGGCTGAAGCCGAAAAAGACGGCGGCCGTGCAGGCAAAGCCGCCGAAACGGCCTGCAAAGCCGAAAGCTGCTGCGCTGCCGGTGCCGAAACCGGTGGCACCCAGAGCGCCCCGGGTGCGGCTGAAGAAGTACCTGACAGACCCGACCCCGCTGCAGCGGGACGTGCGGGAGCTGGAAGGCTACAACGCCAAGGCCCGGGAGCGTGGAAAGAAAGAGCTGAGCTATGGGTACTGGGCAGCAGAGGGAAAACCGGCTGCTCCGGCATGGTAAAGCCGGTATGCACGCCGGACTGCCCGGACCGGCACCCAGCCTGCAGCGACCGGTGCGAAAAATACCGGGCCTGGAAAGCCGAGGTACAGAAAGAAAAGACCTACACGAAGAGCCAGAACGATGCGGGAAAGATCAACCGGAACGACTTTGACGCGGAGTTCTGGATGGGCGGAAAGCACAAATAACGAGCCCCCGGCGGCGCTGGATGCGCGCGGCCGGGGGCTTTGGCGACGGCGGGAGCGTCAGGCCGAACGGGTGCTGCCAGATGGGAAAAATCTGGCGGCAGGCGTTTGAACTGAACAGGCCCTTCCTTTTTATAATAAGCGTCCGGGGCGGGCGCTTTGGGGGGCTTGTATACCCGTTAATCTTGTGACTGTGTGGGCCACAGAAAAGAAACCAACACGAAAAGTTTACCGGACAGGGAGGGCACCGGGATGCGAAAAAGCTACATCCGGGAAAAAAGGACCCTTTGCGGGGACACATACCAAGCCGTGGGCATTTACCCTGTGACGGATCAGGAGCACCGCCAGCGGGGCAAGAAGCGCAAAGAGAGCGACAAGGGCCAGAAAAGCCGGAACAAGGCCGCCAGTCTGCGCCGTCGACTGCGCAAGGTGCTGGCCAATTTTGACCAGAACGGCTTTTACCTGACCGCTACATACGAGGACGCCTACCTGCCCGAGGACGAGGAAGGCTGCTGGCGGGACGTGAGAAACTACGCCCGGCGAGTGCAGAGGGCGGCACGCAAGCGGTTTGGCGTGCGGGGGACCTGGCTGAAGTTGATGCTGTGGGCCGTGCGCAACGGCGAGGCCGGGCGGCTGCACATGCATGGCTTTGCCCAGTGCCCGGGGCTGAGTGAGGCAGAGCGGCGGGAGCTGCGGTATATGCTGGAGGATCTATGGCGGCGGCGTGTCCCCGGCACACGGGAGTTTGAGCCCATGGGCACCATGAACGCAGACCGGATCATCATGAAGAAGATCCTGGGCATTGACGGGCAGGGTACGAGCGGTACGGTGGGGTACATCTACGGCCACAGCTTCCGGCGGTGCCTGGAAACCAGCAACCTGACCCTGCCGGAGGAGCAGCCGGCAACTGACACCAAGTGGAGCCGCCGCCAGCTGCGGGAGGCCTGCAGCGAACACGCGGAGGACCCGGCGTGGTGGGAAAAGCTGTTCCCGGGGTGGGAGTGCGTGAAGATCCAGATCTTTGACCCCGGCGGGCTGCACGAGAATGCCGAGCCCCGGCCGGAGGGCTGGGAAGCCACCGAACCGCAAGCATATGTGATCCTGCGGCGGCGGGAGTTTGCGAAAGTTCGCACATGACAGACAAGAAATATTTATTTTGCGCGTAAAATAGGCGGTTTGTGCGGGGAATGTGTGAGATATCAGCCAAAAACGGCAAAAAAAGCGGGAAAGGCGGCGGGCAGGTGACCAAAAAGCAGCGGAAAGAGGTGCGCAGAGCGCTGCGGCAGTACGACGGGCACGGCAGGTGGGCAGCTGTGCTGGCCCGGGTGAAGGAATACTATGCGCGGACAGACCCTGCCTGCTGGGAACTTTTGCGGATGCGCTACCTGGAGGGCATGCGGGAAGAGGACGTGATCCGAGCGCTGTACATCGGGCGGACGACCTACTACAGCAAGGAGCTGGAAGCGCTGAGCACGGTGGGGATCTATGCGGCGGCGGCAGGGCTGCTGGAGGCGGAATGACAGCTGCGGGAACGAAGAGAGATGGCTGAGCGCTGCGGCGCGCGGCCTTTTTGTACTGCAACGGCGACGACCGCAGCCTGCGGCTGAAGCAGGGAGGAGCTGTTGGGGCAGCGGCCAGCAGGATGCAAGGCCCGCCCAAGGGCCGCAGCAGACGCTGGGAGCTGAGGCTGGGGCAGTGTTCTGGTTTTTCAAAGCGCCGCAAGGCCGCTGCGGAAAAAACAGCAAGCACAACCCGTGCTCCACTCCCCCAAAAAGTCCGTAGGTTTTTTGTGCGGCGGTTTGCGATAGACTGGAACCATGAGCACAGAGGGAGGGCCTGGGATGGCACAGCGGAAATACTGCAAAAATACCGTGCCGGGTCGGCAGGGGCGCGGGAAGAAGTACCCGGCCAGGGTGCGGGCTGAGGTGGTGATGGCCATGATCAGCTCCAACTCCATCTGTGCAGTGGCCCGGAAGTACGGCGTGCCGGAGAGCACCATCCGCAGCTGGATGGCCGAGGAGGCCGGAAAGTCGGACGGGGTGTTTGCCGAGGCCAGGGCCCAGGCGGCGCGGGAGATCGCAGCCCGGGCGGCGCTGGGAGCCCGGGCCCAGGTGGGCTACCTGCAGCAGCGGGTGGCCGAGAACCAGCGGGCCAGCGAGATCTGCACAAAGCTGCGGGCAAAACTGGACGAGGATGCCCGAGCCCGGGACTTTGCGATCGGCGGGCTGCTCAAGAGCGAGGCGGAGAACCTGCAGGACGCGGCAGAAACCGGCCTTGTGGTGTACAGTGAGCCGGGCAGCTACGACCGGCGGCTGGAGGACGATGAGCGGAAGGAGCTGGAACAGCAACTGGAGCGGTACGAGGCGCTGGCCATGACCGACAAGGACGCGGCGAACGTGGCCACGGTGCTGCTGAACGCTGCGGCCAATGCGGCGGCGCTGGTGCCGCGGGACGAGGGCGGCAGCCAGAGCGCTGCCCCGGCGGTGCTGATGGAAGCAAAGGACGACGCAGAGCAGCAGGAGGTGGTGCTGGATGGCACGGCAGGAGATTAACGGCCGGCCCATCATCTGGCGGCCGCAGCCGAGGCAGGCGGCCTTTATGCGGCGCAGCGAGGACGAGGCCCTGTACGGCGGGGCGGCCGGCGGCGGCAAGAGCGACGCGCTGGTGATCGAGGCGCTGCGGCAGGTGGATGTGCCCAACTACCGGGCATTGATCCTGCGCAAGACCTTTCCCCAGCTGCGGGAGCTGATCGACAAGACCATGCAGTACTACAAGCCCGCATTCCCCAAGGCCCGGTACAATGCCAGCAACCACTGCTGGACCTTCCCCAGCGGGGCGAAGATCTATTTTGGCAGCATGTTCCGGTCCCAGGACAAATACAACTACCAGGGCCAGCAGTTTGATTTTATCGGGGTGGACGAGCTGACCCACTTCACCTGGGAAGAGTACAGCTACCTGATGAGCCGCAACCGCCCCAGCGGGCCGGGCACACAGGTGTACATCCGGGCCACGGCCAACCCCGGCGGCATCGGCCACGGGTGGGTGAAGGCCCGGTTCATCACGCCGGCACCCCCGGGCACCCGGATGGTGCAGCTGGTGGACGTGAAGAAGCCGGACGGCACCGTGGAAAAGCTGCGGCGCACGCGGGTGTTTATCCCCTCCACCATCTTTGACAACCCGGCACTGCTGAAAAATGACCCGGGGTATCTGAACAACCTAGCGTCCTTACCGGAGGCGGAGAAGCAGGCGCTGCTCTATGGCAGCTGGGACAGCTTCAGCGGCCAGGTGTTCACCGAGTGGCGCAACGACCCGGCCCACTACGAGGACCAGCGGTGGACCCATGTCATCAAGCCGTTTCGCATTCCGGCGCACTGGAAGATCTGGCGCGGGTACGACTTTGGCTACTCGCGGCCCTTCTCGGTGGGGTGGTATGCAGCGGACGAGGATGGCAGGCTGTACCGGATCAAGGAGCTGTACGGCTGCACCGGCACGCCGAACGAAGGCCTGAAGATCGACCCGGTGGAGCAGGCCCGGCGCATAAGGGAAGCGGAAGAGAACGACCCGATGCTGAAAGGCCGGGTGATCCAGGGCGTGGCGGACCCGGCCATCTTCAACGAGAGCCAGGGCGAGAGCATTGCCCAGATGCAGGAAAAGCACCCGTACTACCTGGTATGGCACCCGGGAGACCACACCCGCCTTGCCGGAAAGATGCAGATGCACTACCGGCTGGCCTTTAACGCCGAGGGGCGGCCCATGCTGCAGGTGTTTGACACCTGCAAACACTTCATCCGGACCATCCCGAACCTTGTGTACGACGAGAGCAACGTGGAGGATATCGACTCCGACCAGGAGGATCACATCTACGACGAGTGCCGCTATGTGCTGATGGAAAACCCCATCAGCCCGCGGCAGATCCAGAAAGAGACGGTACTGCGGGATGACCCGCTGGACCTGGACAGCCACAAGAGCCGCACCAGAGTGATGCGGGTGTAAGGACGAGAGATGTTCTCTTTTGCCGCACAAAAGAGAACCAGAAAAGCGCGGCGGTGCCCGCAGGGCATGAAAGCCCCAGTGGGGCTTTTAAGCCGCAGACTGGTTTGCGAAGCAAATGACGCGTGTTTAGCGCGGCAAGGTCACGGCGATTTCGACGCGCTGGACCCACGAATCAAGGGCTGCTCGTCCTTGATAATCCCAAAGAAGAAGTCAAACCGGAAAAAAGCTAGCCGCTGTGCTTAACGCTTTTTTCTCGGTTTTCCGATTGGAATGAGTACGAGCGGAAAGGAAAAGCTGCATGAATGAACAGGAACTTTTGCAGGAGCTGCTGCGGCGATACCCGGACCAGAGGGTGAGCGAAGACCCGGTGGGGGCCGGGATGCTGAACGGCCTAGGAACGCAGCAGCCGGAGCCGATGACCGGAACGAGCCTGCAGGCGACGAGCGGCAGCGCCCCGGAGGACAGAGGGGACACGGCACAGGCGATCGGGCCGGAGGAGATCGCAAAGGCGGGAGAGGTGCTGCAGCGGTACAAGGCCGGCAAGGCGGCGCTGGACAAGCGCATTGTGGACAACGAGCTGTGGTTCCGCATGGGGCACTGGAAGAACTGCGAGAACAAGATGATGGAGGGCAAGCCCAAACCCTCCAGCGGGTGGCTGTTCAACAGCATTGCCAACAAGCACGCCGATGCCATGGACAACTACCCGGAGCCCAACGTTTTGCCCCGGGCGGCGGACGACGAAGAAACGGCCAAGGCACTCTCGAAGATCATCCCGGTAGTTTTGGAGCAGTGCGACTATGAGCAGGTGTACAGCGACACCTGGTGGCGCAAGCTCAAGACCGGCACCGGCGTGAAGGGTGTGTTCTGGGACCCGACGCTGCGAGGGGGCCTTGGCGACATCAGCGTGAAGAGCGTGAACCTGCTGATGCTGTACTGGGCCCCTGGCGTGAGCGACATTCAGGAGAGCCCGAACCTGTTCAGCCTGAGCCTGGAGGACAACGAGCAGCTGGTGGCGAAATACCCCCAGTTGGAAGGCCACACCGGAAAGAGCCTGGACGTGGCCGAGTACATCCACGACGATCAGCTCGACACCACCGGCAAGAGTGTGGTGGTGGACTGGTACTACAAAAAGGCCCGGCCGCAGGGCGCGCCGGTGCTGCACTACTGCAAGTACTGCAACGGCGTGGTGCTGTACGCCAGCGAGAACGACCCGGCCCTGGCCGAGCGGGGCTTTTACGACCACGGGAAATACCCCTTTGTGTTTGACCCGTTGTTCATGGAAGAGGACAGCCCGGCGGGCTTTGGGTACATCGACGTGATGAAGGACACCCAGACCGCCATTGACGAGATGAACCACGCCATGGACGAGAACGTGAAACTGGCAAGCAAACTGCGCTTTGTGGTGAGCGACTCGGCCGGGGTGAGCGAGGAAGAACTGGCGGACTTCAGCCGGGACATCGTGCATGTGGTGGGGCGGCTGAACAGCGACACCTTTATGCCGCTGCAGACCAGCGTGCTGAGCGGCAACTGCATCACCTACCGGGACGACCGGGTGAACGAGCTGAAGGAGATCAGCGGCAACCGGGACGTGAGCCAGGGCGGCACTACCAGCGGCCTGACCGCGGCCAGCGCCATTGCGGCCCTGCAGGAAGCGGGCAGCAAGCTGAGCCGGGACATGCTGAAAAGCGCGTACCGCTCCTTTGCGAAGGAGTGTTACCTGATCATTGAGCTGATGCGTCAGTTCTACGACGAGCAGCGGGTGTTCCGCGTTACCGGAGAGACGGGGCAGACCGAGTACACTCCCTTCAGCGCGGCGCAGCTGCGGGCCGTGCCGGGCGGCGAGATCGGAGGGGTGCAGCTGGGCGACCATGAGCCGGTGTTTGACATCACGGTGAGCGCGGCCAAGAAGAGCACCTTCAGCCGCCTTTCTCAGAACGAGACGGCGAAAGAGTGCTACCAGATGGGCTTCTTTGCGCCGGCCAACGCCGACGCGGCCCTGGCGGCGCTGGACATGATGGACTTTGAAGGCATTGAGAAGGTGCGCCAGCGGGTGAGCGAGAACGGCACGCTGTACCAGCAGCTCCAGCAGATGGCGCAGCAGATGCAGAAAATGGCGGCCATCATTGACCAGCAGAACGGCACCAACGTGAGCGAGGCGGCAGGAGCGGCTGCGCAGGCGGCGGGCAGCACGGGTGGCGGCAGCGGCAGCAGCAATGTGACCCGCAGCACCACCAACAGCCTGGGCGCTGCGGTGGGCGAAGGGAACAACAGTCTCTCGACACAGGCGGCCAAGCGGGCCATGGATGCGAACAACCCGAACAAAGAATGACGGGGGACGTTCTCTTTTGCCGCACAAAAGAGAACCAGAAAAGCGCCAGCGATTTCGACGCGCTGGACCCACGAGAAAGGGGCTGCTCGCCCCTTTCAGACCCCAAAGAAGAAGTCGAACCGGAAAAAAGCTAGCCGCTGCGCTTAACGCTTTTTTCTCGGCTCTCCGATTGGAACAGGAACGACAGGAGGAAAACGGCGTGATCAAAGTGGAAATGATGCAGACCGACAAGGGCTATAGTGTAGCAGCAAGCGGCCACGCAGACTATGCACCCAAAGGCCAGGACATTGTGTGTGCGGCAGTGAGCGTGCTGCTGCAGACGCTGGCCAACAAGGTGGAGGAGGCTGCACGGCAGAAGCAGCTGGAGAGCAGCTGCGTGCAGCACGGTGAGTCTTTTGTGGTGCAGGCAAAGCCCAGCGGCGGCATGACCGGAATCATGGTTGCTGCATGGTACGACTTTGTGGAGGAAGGGCTGAGCGAGCTGGCCGGGCAGTACCCGGACCATGTGGAGTTGTACATTTACGATGACAGCGACGGCTGCGATGCGCCGGAAAAGGCACTGAACCTGCAGAAATTTGCCGAAGGCGGAGACGGCGGCGCAGGGGCTGCAGAGGGCGGTGCGGCGGAAGCGGCCGCCCCGGCGGTGCAGGAGCCTGCCCTGCGGCCGGCACAGGAGCGGCTGGCACGGCGCAGCGGGGCGCTGAAGGGGAAGGCGGCAGGCGGGGAGAAACTCCCCCAGCCGCCTGCGGGCGGCAGCCCCCTCAAGGAGGGGGCCTCTGGCAGTGAGAGTGACCCGGCGGAAGCGGAGAAGCACCAGGAACCTGCCAAGGAGCCCAAGGCCGAAAAGACCCCGGAGGAGCGCCGGAGAGCCTTTGGCGAGATGGTGCAGGGCGAATACAGCGACGTGTTCCAGGAGATGATGCAGCGGGCCATTGATAAGGCCACGGAGAACATCCGGCAGAATCCGCAGGTGGCGCGGCTGACCCAGGCACTGGCCAATGCCTACGGCGTGGACACCGATGACATGGACGGCCTGATCGAGGCGGTGGAGAACGGCCGCGTGAAGGACGAGAAATATTACGAGGACCTGGCCCAGCAGCGGGGTGTGAGCGTGAAAACGGCCCGGGAGCTGGACAAGATGGAGAGCGACCTGAAGCGCAGCAACACCCGCAACGCGCAGCTGCAGGCCATGCAGCAGGAAGCGACCCGCCAGCAGCGGGTGAGCCAGATCCAGGCACAGTGGGAGGCCCAGGCCGCCCAGCTGAAGACCCAGTACCCGGATTTTGAGCTGCAGGAGGTGCTGGCCAACGAGCAGGTGGCCGACCTGATGCGCCGGGGCGTGAGCCTGCCGGACGCTTACCGGGCCGCCTACTTTGACCACATCATGCAGCAGGCCACGGCCCAGACCGCCCAGAAGGTGGAGCAGGGCGTGGCGGCGCGCATCCAGCAGAGGGCCAGCAGACCCGGCGAGAACGGCACCCGGCCCGGCGGCGCGGTGACCACCCATGTGGACGTGGCCAGCATGAGCCGCCGCCAGCTGGAGGACCTGGAACGCAGGGCACGCCGGGGCGAGAAGATCACACTGTAAGACTTCCCACACGAGGGTGTGAGAACATAAACCTTTGAAGGAGGACCAAACCATGAAATGGAAGAAGATGAACCTGCAGCTGTTTGCGGATGCGCACGAGCAGCTGCAGAACACCACCGGCAGCTCCGGCATGAGCGCCGAGATGAAGACCTTTTACGAGCGCCGCCTCATCGACCAGGCGCTGCCGGCGCTGGTGCATGACCAGTTCGGCGACAGCTACCCGATCCCGGCCAACAACGGCAAGATCATCGAGTTCCGCAAGTATGACGCGCTGCCCAAGGCCACCACGCCCCTGACCGAGGGCGTGACCCCGGAAGGCCAGGCCCTGACCGTGACCACGGTGACCGCTGAGGTGCACCAGTACGGCGGCTGGGTGCCCCTGACCGACATGGTGCAGATGACCACCATTGACAACAACGTGGTGCAGGCCACCAGCGTGCTGGCAAGCCAGAGCGGCCGCACCATGGACACCATCGTGCGCGACATTCTGGCCGGCGGCACCAACGTAATCTACGCCCCCAAGGTGAGCGACGGCGTTGAGACCCTCGTGACCAGCCGTGCGGGCCTGGACGCCACGGCCCAGCTGACGGTGGACCTGATTGAGCAGGCGGTGGCCCAGCTGAAGGTGCAGAACGCAGACCCCATCGGCTCTGCCGGCGGCAGCTATGTGTGCATCATCCACCCGTACACGGCCTACGACCTGAAGAAGGACCCGGCCTGGGTGGAGGCCCACAAGTACGCCAGCCCCGATGAGATCTTTGAGGGCGAGATCGGCAAGATCGGCAACGTGCGCTTTGTGGAGACCAGCGAGGCAAAGATCTGGACGGGCACCGGCTGCCCCTCGGGCCTTGCGGTGTTTGGCACCCTGGTGCTGGGTGCCCACGCCTACGCCACCACCGAGCTGGAAGGCGGCGGCCTGCAGCACATTGTGAAGCAGCTGGGCTACGGCGACGACCCGCTGAACCAGCGCGCCTCTGTGGGCTGGAAGGCCGTGAAGACCGCCGAGCGCCTGAGCGAGCAGTACATGGTGCGCATTGAGAGCTGCAGCGCACGCTACAGCGCCAAGGCGAAGGCAAACTGAGGAACGGAGGATGAACACAAAATGGCAGTGAAGAAAGAAACCGCCCAGCAGGCTGCAGAAGCAGCCACCCAGGACACCAAGGACGTGCAGGCGGAGAAGCGTGACACCGAGGTGATCCACCTGTTCAAGGACAACGGCCGCTACTCCAGCGCCCGTTTTGTGAGCGTGAACGGCGAGGCGTACCTGATCCAGCGCGGTGTGGACGTGGAGGTGCCTGCGGCGGTGGCCGAGGTGCTGCGCCACAGCGAGGAGATGGACAACGCGGCCAACGCGAAGATCGAGGCGGCCCAGGCGGCGGCGCAGAACGTGCCGGCACTGCAGAAGCTGTAAGAACAACGTGAAGAGAACACCCGGTACGGCAGGCACTTGCTGTGCCGGGTGTTTTTGCTAAGGAGGCGGAACGATGACAGCCGGAAAGGCGATAGAACTTTGTGACCAGATGCGGCCGAACAACGACTTTGGGGACGAGATGAAGCAGACGTGGCTGCGCCAGTGCGACGCGCGGCTGCGGCAGACGGTAGTGAACCGCTCGGCCTGCGGGGACTTTGACGCTGTGGGCGCGGACATGGCCGGGGACGGGCTGGAGTATGACACCCAGCTGCTGGCACCGGATGCCTTCAGCGCACTGTACCAGCACTGGCTGTGCGCCCAGATGGACCTGGCCCTGGGCGAGACGGCCCGAGCGGTGAACGAGCTGCAGATGTACAGTGACTACTGCCAGGAGTTTGCAGCCTGGATGCGGCAGAAATACCCCCCGGCGGGCGGGGTGCAGTGGAGGTATTGAGAGATGATCGACGGGACGAACCTGAACCAGCTGACCGGCAGTCGGCAGCTGTTGCGGGCCTTTGGGGGCATCAACGAGACCTACAGCTGCAGCGAGGCGGAGCTCTCGGCGGCGCTGAATTTTTCCGGCAGGGGATTTCCGGCGCTGCAGACCCGGGCGCTGCGCAAAAAGGTGCGGGACGTGGAGAAGGTGAACGGCATGTACCACCTGAACGGGCTGCTGATCTGCCGGGGCACGGGGCTGGAATACGCACCGGACGGGCAGGCGGGCCGCACGGCGGCGGTGACGCTGGAGAATGTGCTGACCGATGACCGCAAGGAACTGGCCGGCATGGGCAGCAAGGTGCTGATCTGGCCGGATAAGCTGGCCTTTGACACTGAGACCGGCCAACTGGAGCCGCTGGGGGCGAAGTGGGAGCTGGGCGACCGGAAGATGACCGTGTGCCCCTGCGACACGGAGGGCAAGGTATACGAGGTGACCGGTGCGGGCGACACGGAACCGGAAGAGCCGGAGGACGGGCAGCTGTTTTTGAAGGGCGACCCGAAGAACCTGTACGACTATGAGAGCGTGCTGGAAAAGTGGAGCGCCAAGAGCGGCAAGTGGGTGCAGGTGCTGGTGAACACGGTGCGCATGACCTGCCCGGGGATCGGGAGCCTGCTGAAGGAGGGCGACACAGTGACCCTGACCGGCATGCCGCAGGCGGTGTGCGACGCGCTGGCGGCAGACCTGAACGGGGAGATCGTGGTGCAGGCGCTGGAGGGGGACGACCTTGTGGCCAGCCTGACCCCGGCCCAGGACAGCAGCCGGTACTATGGCAGCTGGACGGTGACGGCCACGGGCACCAGCTGGCGCAGCCTGGACGGGGCGCGCACCGAGAACGAGGGCCTGGCCGTGAGCATCACGCTGGAGCGGCGGGTGCCGGATCTGGACTTTGTGACGGAGCAGGGCAACCGGGTATGGGGCTGCAGCAAGAAGAAGAACACCATTTACGCCTGCCGCCTGGGCGACCCCACCAACTGGTACAGCTACCGGGGCATTGCAGCGGACAGCTACGCCGTGAGCGTGGGCAGCGACGGCACTTTTACCGGCGCGGCCAGCTGCATGGGGTATGTGCTGTTCTTCAAAGAGAACTGCATCCACAAGCTGTACGGCTCCAAACCCAGCGACTACCAGCTTTCCAGCGTGCGGTGCCGGGGCGTGGCAGCCAACGCCGCCCACAGCCTGTGCGTGCTGAACGAGACGCTGTATTACCTTTCGCCCGGCGGGGTGATGGCATGGGACGGCAGCCTGCCCAGCAAGGTGTCCGGCGCGCTGGACACCGGGAAGCTGACGGGGGCCGCGTGGTGCGCGGCCGGAAGCCTGGACGCGCGGTATTACCTGTACCTGCGCCGCCAGGGGGACAGCGCCGGGCGGCTGCTGGTGTACGACACGGAGCGGGGCCTGTGGCACGAGGAGAGCGCCGTGGGTTACGAGATGGCCAGCACCGGCCGGCAGCTGTACCTGTGGGACGGCCGGGCCCTGTGGGCGGCAGACCCCGACCGGGAAACAGAAGGGGAAGCCGAGGCGGCGCTGCAGTTTGAAGCGGTGAGCGGAGACATTGGACTGACCGAGACGGATGACAAATACATCAGCCGGATCACCCTGCGGCTGGACGCCCAGACCCACAGTGTGGTGACGCTGGCGGCGAGCTACGACGGCGGACCCTGGGAGACCCTGCGCACGGCGGCCGCCACGGGAGACCATGCCCGGCTGAACCTGCCCTTTGAGCCGCGCCGGCACGACACCATGCGGCTGAAGCTGAGCGGCACGGGGCAGATCGCTTTGCGGAGCATGGCCTTTACGCTGGCAGGCACCACCGGCGGCCGGGTGACCGGGGCCGGGCCGAGAAAGTGAGGGATGAACATGGCGAGTTTAGCGGGGCTGAACGGCATCAGCCTGCCCAGCTTTGGCAGCAGCATGGACCCGGAGGACGCCCGGGCGCTGCGCAACTACCTGTACCAGCTGCAGGAACAGCTGGGCTACGTGCTGACCAACCTGGACAGCGAGAACATGAGCGAGAATTTTTTGAGCAGTAAGGGGGAGACGGAATGAGCAGACTGAGCAATGCCCGGACGGAACTGGAGAACTACGAAAAGACCCGCCCGGCGGACTATGTGAGCCAGTACCAGCCGAAGATCAAGGACGTGATGGGCCAGCTGGACGGCATGAAAGAGTTTGACTACGACCCGGACGCCGACACGGCCTACCAGCAGTACAAGAGCCAGTACACCCGCTCGGCCAAGCTGGCGAACCAGAATGCACAGGCCAATGCCGCCGCCCAGACCGGCGGTTATGGCAGCAGCTACGGCACCCAGGCGGGCCAGAACGCCTACACGGCCACCATGAACAACCTGGACAACGTGCTGAACAGCCTGCAGGACCAGAGCCGCAGCGAGTACACGGCCAAGCGCACCGGGCTGGAGAGCCAGCTGAGCGGACTGCAGAACGCCGAACAGCAGGACTACCAGAACTACCAGAAGGACATGGCCAACTGGATGGACGGGCTGCAGTACCGCCAGAACGAGTACGACAAGGCCAGCAGCGAGAGCAGCCAGCGCACCAGCCGGTGGCTGAACGGCATTCTGAGCGCGGTGCAGCTGGCGGCGCAGATCTTACCATTCTTTTTTGTGTAAGGAGGGGACACCATGGGAACCATTGCGAGACTGAACACGGCAAAGAAGAAGCTGGCCCAGGCCGAACAGGCTATGCCGAGGGCCTACCAGAACAACTACACGGACAGCATCAACCAGAAGCTGGTGCAGCTGGCGGATGCCAGCCTGACCGGCAGCACCGGTGTGGACACGGACGCCCTGAACGCTGCCTACCAGCAGTACCGGGCCAACAGCGTGGCCAACGCCCAGAACGGCGCGGCAGCCGCTGCCGGCACGGCCAATACCCTGGCGGGCGGGTACGGTGCGGACTGGGCCAAGACCGCGGCGAACCAGGCGGCAGGGGAGCAGATCGCAGGCGTGGACAACAGCCTGAGCAGCCTGCGGGCGGACGCTTTGCAGAACTGGAAGCAGAAGATGAGTGACACCACCAGCGTGCTGGACGACCTGCTGGGCCAGCAGAGCCTGGAACGCAGCAAGTATGACGGCAGCGTGAGCAATGCCCAGAACTGGCGGGACTACCTGAGCGGCCGGGTGGACACGGCACGGCAGGAGAACAGCGACTTCTGGAACAATGTGTGGAACGTTGTGAAGGGCGTGGGCAACGCGGTGAAGACCGGGTACGATGCCTACCAGGGCTATTACCAGTGGGACAAGGAGTTTGAACTACAGAAGCAGCAGTATGCGGACAGCCTGCAGCGCACCCAGCTGAGCGACCAGATCAGCGCCATGGAACAGGCGCAGGCCTTTAAACAGGCGGGCTTTGATGACCTGGCAGCCCAGACCCTGACCAAGTACGGACTGGACAGCACGATGCTGGACGCCTGGGAGGGCATGAGCGATACCCAGAAGGACAAGATGGCGGCCCTGCTGCAGGGCGCAAGCCTGGCGGGCAGCGGCAACGACACGGCAGCAAAGAATTACCTGCAGATGGCAGGACTGAGCGGGGACAGCACGGACAGCTACGGCACCATTGCCGGGCGGCTGAACAGCTCGAACCTTGCATACCGGCAGGCGCTGCTGGGACTGCAGCAGCGGTACAAGACCACGGGCACCGGAAGCACGAGAAGCGGTGGGAGCAGCTCGGGAAGCAAGAGCGGCGGCTACACGACCAGCCAGCTGCAGCAGATGGCAAACAAATTTTCCAGCATGAAGGGCACCGAGCCCCTGTACGACTTTTACAAGCGGACCCTGACCAATGCGGGATGGATCAAGGCAGACACCGGCACCAAGGCCAGTACCCAGAGCGCGGCGGGAGGAACCGGAGCGGGAAAGGCGGGAACCACGACCAGCAAGCTGCCGGCAGCGACCACCAAAACGCCGTGGAGCACCAGCGGCACGGTGGACGGCGTGGCGAGGGCGTCGGTGAGCATGGCCAGCCCGAAAGGCGGCAATTACAATACGGCGCTGCGAGAAGCACAGCAGATGGCAAACAATGGCTATGACATGGCCCAGATCACCGAGTATCTGATCCGGAAGAATTACAGTGACAGCACCATCAGCCAGGTATCGCAGACTATGGGATGGTAAAGGAGGAGCAACATGAGCCTGAGTGTAGAACAGGTGCGCCAGATGCGGGAGCAGATTAAAGCGAATGACGCCGCAAAAACCGCAGCCCAGAAGAAGACGACGACCCAGACGGCCAAGACCACACCGGCGGCACCGGCAGCCAAGAGCGCCGGCACGGGCCTGAGCGTGGCCCAGGTGGCGCAGATCCGCAGCCAGATGACGGCTGCCCCCGCCAGCACCAGCCGCCTGCAGACGACGGCCAGCACCCCGGCCTGGACCGGCGGCACGCGGCAGGTGCTTGGCACGGTGAGCGCGGACACGCTGGGCAAGCAGGTGCTGGCGGATATGGCCAGCAACACGGGCAGCCCGGTGGCCACGGACCGGCAGGAGGACTACGAACCGGGCTGGAACTATGTTGGCAGCGACAACGCCCCGAAACAGCGGGCCATTGCGCAGGGCACCTACGGCAGCTACGCCAAGGCGGCGCAGAAGGTGGGAAACGCCCTTGCCAAGGACCGGCAGACCGACCGCTTTGACGAGCTGAACCAGTGGATGGATGCCGATCCCCGGCACCGGGAGGTGGTGGACCTGCTGCGGCAGAAGGAGTACACCACTCAGGAGGACAAGGGCGTTGCCCCAGAGCAGGCCGTGCAGGTGACCGGTACAAAGCAGCGGTACAGCCCCGGAGACCTTTTGAAGATGGGGTACACGGCCCAGGAGATCAACGAGGCCCGGGCATACATCCGGGAATATGATGCCTTGCCGGTGACTGACCGGGCGGTGCGCCGCACGGCGGACACCACGAAGGGCATTGCAGCCACGGTGGCGTCGGCGGTGCCCATGGCGGGCGAGATGACCACCCAGGGCGTGAAGGACATCCGGGCTACCCAGAAAAACGAGGCGGCACTGGATAAGGAACTGGAAGGCGATGCCCGTGGCAAGGAACTGAAAGACCGGATCACGGCGGTGGACATGGACTATAACCCCCAGTACACCGACGAGGATCTGCGCGGCATGGGCTACAGCCAGAGCGAGATCGACGAAATGCGCAGCCGCATTGCCGGGACGGTGCAGAAAACGGCGCTGGATAAAGACACGAGCCTTGGCTACCAGCTGTACCACTACGGCCAGCAGCGCACGGAAGCAGCCCAGGCGGGCATGAGCCCGGCGGCCAAAACAGCCATGGGCGTTGCCACCAGCGCGGCGGAGAACCTGGCTGTTGCGGGCGTGAGCCCCTACCTGGTGCTGCCGGTGCTGAGTGCTCAGGGCGCGGCCGAGAGCATGGGCCAGGACGCGGAGAAGGGCACCAGCGCCGGCCAGGCTGTGGGCGTGGGCCTTGCAAAGTTTGGCGCAGGCTGGGCCATCAACAGCGTGGGCGTGGCGGACATGGCCCGCAGCATGGGCGTGGACTATGCCCGGGACACGGTGGCCGGAAAGCTGGCCGATCTTGTGCGCAGCTCGAAGCTGGTGAGCGGGCTGGGCAACAGCCAGCTGGCCGCCAACACGATCTCCGGCGGCGTGGACAATGCGGTACAGGCCTTTGTGGAGACCTATGCGGACAAGATCATTGATGCCACGCTGGGCGGCGACCAGCAGGCCGCCGACGAGCTGCTGCAGAGCGACACCTTTTTGCAGGCGCTGCAGAGCGGCCTGACGGGTGGTGCCTCCGGTGCCTTGGGCGGTGCCGTGGGCACGGGGCTGGGCGCCATGAGCCGGACGCTGGATGCCCGGGCCGGGACGGAAACGGCTGCCCCGGTGCAGGTGGACACCGAGAGCCGGGCGGCGGATGCCGCGGCGGCGCAGCGGGCACTGGAAGCGCGGGCCATGGAGCCGGGAGAAGCTGCACGGCAGCAGGCAGACCAGGCCGCCGCCATGCAGCAGACGGGCAACACTGACGCTGCGGAAACGACTGCCCGGAAGGATGCAGCCCCAGCGGTGCGCAGCGAGAACTCGGCGGTGCAGCAGCTGGCGGCCACCCTGCAGGCGGACAACCTGACGGGCAAGACCATCAACCTGTTCACCCCGAACGCGGCCAACGAAGCAAACCGGGCGGCCTTTGCGGAGGAGTACGGCATGGAGCTGCCTGCCACGGCCAGCGAGACCCGGAAAGCCCTGCGCACGCTTGCCCAGCAGCAGACTGCCGGGCAGGCCGTGCAGCAGGCGGCGGAAGTTCCCGACACAAATGTCGGGAACAATGCGGCGCGGGCAGAGAACCCTGCCGCCGATCCGGGCCAGGGTGCCGTGGAAAAGGCCGGGGAAACCGTGGAAAGCGGGCAGGGCTACAGCGTGAGTATGAGCAACGACACCATGACGGTGCGCTTTGCGGACGGCACGGAAGCAGTGCGGACGGTAGACCCGGAAAACCCCAGGACCATGTTGTTTGACCCGGAACAGCTGCACCGGCAGGCACAGGCGGAAAGCCGGGCTGAAGTACAGCAGGAAGCACAGGAGACGACACAGCAGAGCCGGGAAGCACCGGACGGCCTGCGGCGGACGGTGGGGCTGCGCCAGCAGACCCTGACTGAGAAGCAGCGGGCCGTGCAGCGGACCCTGACGGACTGGAAGGTGAGCGAGGGCGCGGCGGAGACCATCAGCCGGATGGTGCCGGACAGCGTTGCCGACCTGGAACACTACACGGCGGCGGCCAGCAGCATGTACCGCATGGGCCAGATGGACGGGGTGAAAACCTTTGACAAGGCGCTGGAGCTGGCGGGCGGCATGAACAACCTTGCCCCGAACACGAACTATGTACTGCAGCAGCCCGGCGGAGAGCAGGCACTGCGGGCGGCCTTTTTGCAGGGGCAGGGCGAAGTGGAAGCCGGCGCGGTGGAGCGCGGGGCCCTGGGCGGTGCCCTGACCGACCAGAGCACCAAAGGCGAGGGCCGGGTGATCTGGAAGGGCAGCGACCGCGCGGCGGACGATGTGGCAGCCCAGGTGATCCGGCTGAACGCGGCGGGAACCGGCACGGACGCCATTTTGAAGAGCGTGCTGCTGGGCCCGGACGGAAGCCCCAGCGAGCGGGTGAAAGCCTATGTGGACACCGAGACGGGCCGCATCTTTTTTGGCGACCGGAACGGAGACGTGTTTGGCACGGTGCTGCACGAGGACTACCACTGGTACAACGCTCTGGACGCTGAGGGTGCCAAGGCGGTGCAGAACACGGCGCTGGAGTACCTGGCGAAGAGCGAGGGCTTTGAGAACGTGGACGAGCTGATCCGGGACAAGGTGAAGGACTATGCCGCCCAGGGCCTGACCTATGAGCAGGCTGCTGAGGAACTGGTGGCGGACAGCTGGCGCGGCATTTTTGACAGTGCCGAGAGCGTGACCCGGTGGGCCGAATTCCAGCGGGCGCAGGCGGAGAAGAACGCCGGCAAGGCAGGCACCATCCACAAGGTGATGACCGCCGTGAAGGAGATGCTGAACGGCATCATCAGCCGGGCAAAGGAAGCGCTGACCCTTGACCCGGAGAACCGGGCGGCCCTGAAAGCCCAGCGTTTGGCCGAGGCGGAAAAACGGGCCCTGCAGGACGCCTATTTTGCCCATGCGGAAAAGGCCATGGACAACCTGCGGGCGGCAAAAGAAAACGCCGCAGCCCTCAAGAGTGAGGGTGCGGCGCAGGGGGTGCGGTTCCAGCTGCACGAGGGAAAAGATTCTCTGGTGGAGCAGATGAACGGCCATCTGGACGAATTGGAAGAAATGAAACCGGTGGCGACAATCGAAGGAACAGAGGTGTCTTTCGGAAAAACGCGAAACGAAAACATTTCCAATGTTGAAGAATTCTTTGATTCTATAGGAAACAAAGTGATTCGTGAAAACTTCGGAACGGTGGAGTTGACAAAGAGCGGTGCACGTGCAACGGTGCAGCATGGGAACAGCAAAGCAAAACAGGTTGCGGTTGCTGCAGTCCCCGAAGTAATTCAAAAAGGAAAGCAAATCGGGTATGAGCAAAACTGGCAGGGACGAGGGTATGATACTTATGTCTTTGCAGCGCCCGTCGAAATTGACGGAACAAAGCTGTATGAAGGCGTGATTGTAAGAGAATACACCCGGCAGAATGGCGTGAAGAATTTCTATGTTCATGAGGTATGCTGGACAGATGGAAGCTATGTGACGTTTGACACTGAGGGAAATATGACAAAAAAAGAAGATACTCCCACACAGCTCCCGAAAGCTGTGCGGAGCACCCTTGCGGATGCTCAGGAAGTATCTTCTGACACTACTATAGCACAAACCTCTGCCAAAAGCAAGGAAAACAATGCAGCTGTACAGAAAAATGTGCGCTATCAGCTGGCGGAGCAGGATGAGCTGGCAAAGCTGCGCACCGAACAGCAGCAGCTGACCAAGCAGCGCAGTGCCCTGAAGGAAGAACGCAGCGCATGGCTGAACAGTGCCGAAGTGCAGCGGATCGAGGCAAAGAAAAAGGCGCTGGGCGTTTTTTCTGCAGAGGGCAAGGCCTACCGGGACAGCGCAGAATACCAGGACTACCTTGCAAAGCGCAAGGAGTACAACAGCCGACTGGCCGCGCTGGAAGAGCGGGACAGTGCCCTGACAGAGCAGATGAAAGCAGCCAATGAGCGTCTGCAGCAGCGGAAGGACGCCCAGGCCAAGGACGCACAGCGTGCCTACGATGCCAGAGCCAAAGCGTACGGCGGCAATGCGGAGTACCGGCGGATGTTGGCGAAGGAGCAGTTCGGCGTGACGGAAGAATTCCGGCGGGCAGGGTACATTCTGCCGGACGGCCAGATGCTGGACTTTGCCCAGAATGACCGTAGCCGGGACACCGACCACCGGGAAATTCTGGAGGTGTTCGGCCCGGCGGAAGTGAAGAACGGCACGGAAGCTCTGAATGAGTTTTTGCTGGACGGCAATGTGCGTGTGATGGCCGAGGCACCGGGCGTGGACATTTCGGCGGACACGGCCCCCACGGCGCAGCAGCTGGAACAGATCCGGAAAATGGCCGAGCAGCTGAGCGGCGAGCGCGGGCAGTTCACGCTGGACATCTCCACAGCAGACGGCAGGGTTGCCGCCAGCAAGGAATACAGCGGGCGTGTGGATGCGGACAAGGTGGTGCGGGAGATCCGGGAATACTACAAGACCAGAGAGCTGGCGCAGGAAAGCAGCCTTGCAAAGTTCCGTTTCCAGCTGGCGGAGCAGGCCAGCCGGGAGGCAAAGAAGAACGACCAGCGGCAGGCGAGCCGGGATATTGCGAACACGGCGGCGGCACTGGACACCCTGAGCCAGTTCTTTGGGGTGACGCGGGGCGTGAAGGTGAGCCAGGACAGCCTGGACGGGCTAGCGGCGCGGTGGACGAAAGCCAACGCCAGCCGGGCCGACCGGGCAAAGCTGGCCAACGAGACCCGGGTGCTGGTGGGCTACCTGAAAGCGGACGGCGCGGACATGACAAAGGCCCAGGCGCTGGCCGAGACGCTGGCGGGCGAGGTGCTGGACGGGGCGACCTACCGCAACAGTGAGCTGTGGGACGAATACCCGGAGCTGCACCGGCTGGAGTACACCGTGAACAAGATCGGCAAGGCCAAGGCGGAGCTGGTGAAGCGGTACGGCAACTGGAGCGCGGCGGTGGCCGAGGCCCGCAGCCACGGTGTGGCCCTGCGGCAGGCCGACGGCGTGCGGGACGGAAACCCGGCGGAGCAGTACGAGAGCATTGTGAACGACACCCGGGCCGTGGGCGGCATCCAGGACGGTGCGCGGGCGCTGTGGAAAGCGGCGGCCCAGCAGGCCGGTGTGGAGGGTGTCATGAGCATGGAGAGCACCGAGTGGCTGGACGTGCTGATGAATCTGCATGACAGCATCAAGCCGGAGATGCGCAGCCGCTTTGCGGACGAGGCCGAGTACGAGGACGCCCGGGTGGAGCTGGCCGGGCGGATGATCGAGGACATTATGAACGTGCCCGAGATGACCGACGCCCAGGCTATTTTTGAGGGCATGCAGAAGCAGGCGCTACAGATGGCCAAGGCGGCGGCCGGAGACGAGGCAAGGGCCGCCGAGGTGGAGAAGGGCATGCAGGGTGTCCAGAAAGTGCAGCGGCAGGAGTTTGCCCGCCGACTGGCCGCCAACCAGCGCACCGAGACCCGGAGCGCTGTGAAGATCGACGGAAAGACCTTTACCAACCTGGGCGACGTGAACGAGTACATCACCTACCAGCGGGAGGAGTTCCGCCGGCAGCTGAAGCAGCAGGAGCAGCGGCTGAAAGCCCAGCGGCAGGAAGACATGGACGCGGCAAAGCTGTGGTACAAGGAACGCATGGGCGAGCTGCGGGAAGAAAACGACTATCTGGCCGACCAGGTGAAGCAGGAGCAGCGCCGGGCCGACCGGGCGGAGCGCTCGCTGATGATCCAGGACAACGAGATCATGGAGTGGGAGGCCGAAAACGAGCGCCGGCGGGAAGCCTGGCAGCAGAAACAGGCCCAGCGGAACGCCATTGCGCTGGAAGTGGCCCGCCAGCAGCGGGACGAGGACATTGCTATTGCGAAGAAAGTAGCCGAGAACCGGGTGCAGCGGGCCCGGGACGCCCGGAAGGCGGACGAGCTGAAACGGAGCATCCGGGCGAACGCGGCCCAGCTGAACCAGATGGTGCTGCGGCCCCAGAAGGGCAAGTATGTGCAGAAGGGGCTGATCGTGGAGGCGGCCGAGGTGGCCAAGCTGGCGAACCTGGTGACCCTGAACAGCAAGGCTGTGAACCAGCTGACGAGGCTGCAGGACAGCATTACGGCCAGCATGGGCAGCGAGGGAGCCCCCAACGCCATGACCGAGGACTGGAAGCAGAGCAAGGTGCCGGAACTGATCCAGACGCTGCGGGAGGACCTGACAGCTGCGAAGAACGCCCGGCTGGACAAGCTGCACGAGCAGCTGGCCCAGGCGGAAGCTCTGCCGGACAGTGAGAAGGCAAGGGCATTGCAGGACCGGCTGAAAGCGCGCATCCGGGACACGGAGAACCGTGTCAGCCTGCCCATGACAGTGGACCAGCTGCGGCTACTGAAAGCCATTACCAGCAGCACGCTGCATGTGATCCGCACCGAAAACAAGACGTTGAGCCTTGCAAAGGCTGAGGAAGTGAGCGCCATTGCGGACGCTGCTGCCTACGAGGTGAAAACCAGCAAGGGCAACCGCCCCGGCGGGCGGTTTGACGGGCTGCGGAACACGCTGACCAAGTACCAGCTGGACATGCTGGGCGGTGAGCGGGTGTTCCGCATGCTGGGCGGCTACGCAAAGAACGGCCAGATGGAGAAGCTGGCAAGGATGCTGAACGACGGCCAGCGCCGGCAGAGCGAGATCACCATCAAGGGCGAGAAACTCTTTGCGGACGTGACGGGCAAGACCCACCTGAAAGAGATGGACGCCTTTGCCGGGCCGGGGGCCGAGACGGTGGACATCGGCCTGACCGACACCAAGGGCAACAGCGTGCCGCTGAACCACGCCATGCTGTGCAGCCTGTACATGCATCTGCAGAATGCGGACAGCCGCCAGCACCTGCTGAACGGCGGCCTGACGGTGCCGAACATGAAACAGTACACAAAAGGAAACATTGAACGGGCCTACCAGGAGGGCCAGACCGTGCACCTGGGCGGCTTGCAGAATGCCGACGGTACCCCGATGGTGGACACGGTGCTGCAGACGGTGGAAAACGCCCTGACCGACTACGACCGGGCGTGGATCGCGGACATGCAGGAACTGTTCAACCAGTACACCACAAACCTGATCAACGAGACCAGCATGCAGCTGCTGGGCTATAACCGGGCGGGGGTGAAAAACTACTACCCCATTGCAGTGGACAAGAGAGCCCTGGCGACCCAGATCGAGGGGCTGAACCTTGACGCTACCATTGAGGGCCGGGGCTTTTTGAAGAACCGTGTCAAGAAAGCCGTGCAGCCCATTTTGCTGGAAGAGTGCAGCAATGTGGTGCAGCGCAGCATCCGGGACACGGCGGCTTATGCGGGCCTGGCACTGCCCATCCGGGACGTGAAGAAGGTGCTGAACAGCAACGTGGAAACGAAAGACGGCGTGTACAACCTGAAAAACGGCATCATCAAGGAGCAGTGGGGCCGCAGCGCGGTGGAGTACATCAACGACCTGCTGACCGACCTGCAGACCACCCAGCGCAAGCGGGACAACGGCGTGAGCCGGATGGCGGCCCGGCTGCGGGGCAACTACGCCGGGGCGATCCTGACTTTGAACCCGGGCGTGGCCATTGCGCAGGCAGCGTCCTTACCCACGGCGGCGGCCGTGCTGGGCAGCGACACCATGGCGTCGGTGGTGCCGTTTGTGAAAAACTTTTCTACCAAGCAGCGGGCGGCGCTGGAAACGGAGATCTCGGAACACGGGGACGTGCTGCTGGAGTGGCGCAAGCGCGGCAGCCAGCGGGGTGAGCTGGCCAGCATTGGCAAAGGCCTCACGCCGGCGGAAAAGGCCATGGACAAGCTGCCGAAAGCCGTGACTGGGTGGATCAACGGCGTGGACGAGGTGACGGTGGCAGCGCTGTGGGAGGGCAGCAAGGCCTATGTAAAGAACCACCCCGGGGAATTTGCCGAGGGGGCCGCCCAGGAGGGCAGCGAGGACTACTGGCAGGCCGTGAACCGGATGTACCAGAAGGTGATCGAGCAGACCCAGCCCAACTATACCGTGATGCAGCGGGCGGGCATCCAGCGCAACCCGGACGAGTTTGTAAAGACCTTTACCATGTTTACCACCCAGCGGTTCCAGAACTACGGCATCCTGGCTGACGCCGTGATGGACTACAACGCCCAGAAAGCGCGGTTTGAAGAGGGCGAAACGGAAGAGACCAAGGCAGAGCTGCAGCGGGCCGGCAAGCAGCTGCAGCGGGCGGCAGGGAGCCAGGTGGCGCAGACGGCGGTGTTTGCCCTGATGAAGATCGGCGCGGACTTTTTGCTGCACCGGTGGGACCGGGAGCAGGACGAAAACGGGGACGTGACCCTGAAAAGCCTGCTGAGCCGTTTTACCGGGCTGTTTACCGAGAGCGCGGCCGGAAATTTTTTGTTTGGCAGCGAGGTGTACAGCCTGGTGGACAACGCCCTGAACGGCAAGGATTATGATGTGGTGAGCGCCACGAACATCAGCGCCGTGAACGATCTGGCTGGGGACGTGAAAAAGTTTGTGAGCGAGCTGCGCAAGGACACGGCAGACATGGACGAGGCGAAGCTGGCCGCCCACCACGGCAAAGTGGAGAAGTACGCCCTGACCCTGATGGAGGACGGGCTGGAAATTGCCGGTGTGCCCTTTGGCAACGGGCGGAAGATCCTGGAAGCCTTCAAGGACTACGTGCAGGACGCGGAGAACGTGGCCAGCGGCGGGAAATTTACCTTTAGCAGCCTGCCCAGCAGCGCCACCGGCCAGTATGACCGGCTGTATGACGCCTATGCCAGCGGCGACAAGGACGAGGCACAGGCGGCTATGGAGAAGCTGCAGGAGATGGGCAAGGAAGAAGAAGCCTACAAGCAGCTGAAGACCCGCCTTGTGAAGTACGACGACCGGGTGCAGCAGGCGGCCCAGGCCCAGGTGAACGGCAACGACAGCCAGCGCCAGCAGCTGACGCGGCAGGTGATCCGGGACCTGTACGAGGCGCTGGGCATCCGGGAAGGCGCAAAGGCTGACGCGGACAAGCGGGAGGCGATGATCGACTGCGTGACCGGCGCGGTGAACAAGCGGGCCGACGAGATGCTGAAGAATGGCGGCACCAGCGTGACCGATGACCTGGTGGCAGCCGTGGACAGCGGCCGGACGCAGGATGTGCAGGAAGAACTTGACCGGCTGCTGCGGGCCGGAAAGAGTGTGACAAGTCTGAAGAGCAAAATCACGGAAGTGTGCAAGCCGGAATATCTGGCCGGCAGTGAGTACGACCGGCAGAAGCTGGAGGAGATGCTGCTGGCCCTGACCGATGGGGACGGGAACGCCCTGTACGAGCAGAAAACCTTTGCTGCCTGGCTGAAGAACGCCGAAAAGGCGCAGACCACCACGGTAAATGACCCCTACGCAGATCTGAGATAAGCAAGAGCACCCCGGCGGCCGGAAATGGCTGCCGGGGTGCTCTTGCTTTGGCAGAAAGTCCGCAGGTTTTTTGTGCAGCGGAGTGCGGTAGACTGGAAGGGCGAAAGGAGGAGACGCGAATGCGTGTGAAGATCTTGAAGCGCAGTTTTGCCGGGGCGGAGTTTGCCCCGGACGTGCGGGTGCTGAAGGTGGGCGGCCAGAGCAGCGCCGGGGTGGAAAAGCTGGAATTTGAGCTGCCGGCAGAATGGCAGGGCCTGAGCGTGACGCTGCATGTGCAGTGGCTGGACGGCACCCTGCCCGCACCGGTGCTGCTGGACGACGAAGACAGCGTGGCGGTGGACAAGACCCTGACGGCCAGCCCCGGCGGCCAGTGGATGCTGCTGGCCCTGGGTGCGGACGGTTACCGGGCCCTGACAAAGCCCACCAAGTACGAGTGCTACAGCACTCTGAACACCGACGGAGACGTGGAAATCAGCCCCACCCAGTACGAGACCTTTGTGGCCCGGGTGCTGGAATACTCCAACACGGCACAGCAGGCCGCAGCCAGCGCAAAGACCAACGCCGAGACGGCGGCCACCGCAGCAACCCGGGCGGTGAATGCCAAGGGCCAGGCAGAGACGGCGGCCCGGACGGCAACGGCAGGGGCTGAAAACTCTGAAAATTCGGCAGCGAGGGCAGAGGCTGCGGCGGCCCGGGCAGAGGCAGCGGCCCCGGAGACCGGGAAGGTGGTGAGCGTCAACGGCAAGGGCGGCGCGGTGCACCTGACGGCCCAGGACCTGGGAGCAGTGCCCCAGGACAGTGACCAGGTGGTGAAAAGTCTGACCTTGGCAGGAAAGACCCTGACGGTGGAGCTGGGAGACGGAAGCAAGCGGACCTTTACCACCCAGGACACCACCAGCCTGACGGCCATGACCGGGGTGCTGCAGCCAGAGCACGGCGGCACCGGGAAGGCCGGAAAGCTGGAGGCTGCCGACGTGGGGGCCGTGAAGGCAGGCAGCGACGAGTACCTGAAGGGAGCCCAGGTGCAGGGGAACACCCTGACCATGGAGAAGGGGAACGGCCAGAAGCAGGTGCTGACCCTGGCGGAGCAGTATACCCTGACCAAGGAGGACATCACCCGGGTGCTTGGCTTTACGCCCACAAAAATCACAGCCGGGACGGAGGACCTGATCCCCGGCAGCAGCAAGCTGGAGAGCGGCACGGTGTACCTGGTGTACAGTGCGGCCAGCACGGCCAGTGCAGCCAGCTCTGACGAGGTGATCAATGACACGGACATCCACCTGCCGGAGCCGGAGACCGAGGAGCCTGTGCCTGACGAGGAGGTGGTGGCTCCATGAGCGGCTATGTGGGCGCCAACAGCGTGGCCGAAAAGACCGGCAAACTGTACTGGGGAGACGGCGCTAGTCTTGCCCAGGCTGTGCAAAAGGCCTATTGGGGAGACCCCCGTGGCGTTGCCGAACTGTGGTATCAGCTGGGCACACCATTGGGGGACCGTGCGGTGGGCGGAAAGGTGTACTTCAATGTAAACAACATCCGGACGGAGTGGATCATCGTGCATCAGGGCCTACCGGGCGATATGTACGACGCAAGCTGCTTTGGAACGTGGCTGCTGTGCAACTCTGCAAGGTTCACGGGGTCTTATAAATCCAGCGGTACCGGGTACGCGAATTCCGATTCACAAATATACCTGGAAGACACATTTTTCAGGATGATCAAAGCGGATATCAAGCCGCTGATCAAGAAGGTGCGAATCCCCTATATGGGCACCGAAAGTTTTCCTATGGAGGAGGACCGGAGAGAGGGGGCGGATGGCCTGGCAACAAAGGTCTTTCCGCTCAGCATCACGGAACTGAATGGATCCCTGAACAACGCATATAAAGAGGGTGCGGCGCTGAGCTACTTTCGCACCGAGGCAACAGCTAGAAGAAAATGGTCCCGGCCTTACTGGACCCGGACACCTACGGGCGGTGGATGGACCCCGAGTAAGGCGGCGTATGTTACCGCAGATGGAGCGTTCAAAAGTATAAGCGCGAAGTCTAGTTACAGCTACCGCCCAGCCCTGGTGCTGCCGCAGGAGGTGCTGGTGGACGGAGAGGGAAACGTATTAGGAGGGTGAACCTATGGCCATTAAGGAATACAGTCTGACCAAAAACGGAAACAAGAGCCTGGCCCCGGCCTTTAAGGTGCGAGAGTTCCGGTGCCGGGACGGCTCCGACACCATCATGGTGGACGAGGCCCTCACGGTGCTGCTGCAGGCCATCCGGGAGCATTTTGGCAAGGCGGTGGTCATCACCAGCGGCTACCGCACGGCCACCCACAACACCGCTGTGGGTGGTGCAAAATCCAGCCAGCACCTGCTGGGCCGGGCGGCTGACATCCAGGTGCAGGGCGTCAGCGTCGAGGACGTGGCCGCCTACGCCGAGAGTCTGATGCCCGCCTGGGGCGGCGTTGGCCGCTACCCCGTCAAGGCGGGCCGCGCCAAGGGCTGGGTGCATGTGGATACCCGGCCCAACAAGAGCCGGTGGGTGGGCTGATCGTCTCACGGCACACCGCTTTGAGACGATTAAAACGAAAATGAGACGAAAGGAGGAAACGACATGAAAGACACCTTTTGCATGGCCGTGGGGGCGCTGGGGGCCGCCATTGCCAGCCTGTACGGCGGCTGGGATGCGGCGCTGCAGACGCTGATCCTCTTTATGGCCGTGGACTACGTGACCGGCCTGATCGTGGCGGGCGTATTCCACGCCAGCCCCAAGAGCCGGACCGGCGCGCTGGAGAGCCGTGCGGGCTGGAAGGGACTGATCCGCAAGGGAGAGACCCTGCTGATCGTGCTGGTGGCCTGCCGGCTGGACGCCGTGATGGCAACCAGCTTTGTGCGGGACGCCGTGGTCATCGGCTTTATCTGCAACGAGACCATTTCCATCGTTGAGAATGCCGGATTGATGGGCCTGCCGATCCCGGCGGCGCTGACAAAGGCCGTGGACATTTTAAAGCAGCGCTCGGAAGAGCAGAAAGGAACCTGAACATGAACGCACACATCACGAAGAACAACAACATTTCCGCCGGCACCGTGGCACGCACCGCCGTGCTGGGCCTGGCCCTGGCAAACCAGATCCTCAGCGCCTGCGGCAAGCCGCTGCTGCCCATTGACAGCGCACAGCTGGAGCAGTGGGTGACGGCGGGCCTGACCTCGGCGGCGGCCATCTGGGCATGGTGGGAGAACAACTCCTTTACCAAAGAGGCGCTGGCGGCGGACAGCTATCTGGAGCAGCTGAAGAAGGGCGTGCACTGACCCCATACATGACAAGAGCCGCAGCCCCGTGATAAGGGTTGCTGTTCGGAGTACGTCGAACCTGAACGGAGTCAGCGCAAAACAAAAAAATCTCTCGTATTCGACCGTAAACAAGGCGGATAGGGGAGATTTTTTTGTTGTTAGTGGTTAGAATGTGTGCTATAATGACCTTGTAACTACCATAGTGTATCAGTATGATTATCGGTTAGGTCGGTGATGTGTATGAAGAACGTAACCCTGCTTGAGCGGCAATTGCGGAATGCGACATCTGCTAGAGCACTTACACCTGTTTTTCTACCAGACGGGAAATCCTGTTTGTTTTATGGAAATCAGCAGTTGCTGACGGTTGACACGGTTTCCGAACTCATTGCCGGGCTTTTTCTTACCGTGCACAACAACAGCCAGATTTCGTCTATTTTAATCGCATTTCCAAACGGTGTGTTCGACGAAAAATTTACATATGTTCTGTTAGAATGCTATATCGAGCATATTATTGCGGATCACGGTATATCTGTACAGTTTCATTACAATAAGAAAGAAACGAATATTTTTACCGATGGTATTGGACTGTCACCTCTATATATGTTGGAAAGACCTGCGCAGCCTGCCATGGATTTTGTCCGTCAATTTAGGCTTGGTGTTGGAAAAAATTATTATCGCAAACTTTTTTTAGCCAATGAAAATGATGATGAGACATTGTCCTCCGCAATCACAACATTGTGCTTGTTTTTTGAGAATCTTGGAATCACAAAGTCTCGCAGTGACTTGCTTGCTGAAGTTGCTGTAGAGTTGGTGGGAAATGCACTTGAGCATAGCTGCTCAGATTGTTTCCTTGATATTGATGTGACACCACGTGACTATGTTCGCCGGAACGACCCGACTGGGCCAAAGTATTACGGTGTGAATATTTGTGTTGTTAATTTTTCTGCGACGTTGCTCTCGTCGCAAATACAGACAAAGTTATGCGTTAATCCTGAACTACGAGATAAGAGCGACAGTGCACGATATTGGAGATTGCGCGAAATCTACATGCATCACAGAAGATTTTTTAGGGAAGGCTATGGAGATGATGAGTTTTTTATGTTGAGTGCCTTCCAAGATCGCATATCTGGCAGACCGAATGAATATCTTATCGGGGGAACGGGCCTCCCTACTTTAATAAAATGGCTTGAGGTTCAAGCAGACGGAAACAACTGCTATGTTCTATCAGGAAGACGGAAAATGCAATTCATACGGTCGCTTTTGGAATATGATGAAGATCACTGGATTGGAATGAATCATGAACATGACTTTCAACATTGCGCTCCGGACAAGCATGTTTTTTCAACATTCCCAATCTACTTCCCTGGGACTGCATACAATTTGAATTTTGTGATGGAAACGGAGAATGCATTATGAGCAAACAAGTGATTTCTCTTGAAATAAAAGATAGGAGTTTGACAAAACTTGCAGGAAATAGTTATGGCCGAAAACTATTTGATGCACAGGTCGACGGTCGAATCGATTTGAATGAACCGTTTACAATTGTTTTCCCTGAGCAAATCGACTATTTGGCGTCTTCGTTTATCCAGGGGTTCTTTGGGAAAATTTATACTGAAATCGGACGTGAGGGAATGGAAAAAAATTTTGACGTCGTTGTCTCCAAGATTTCCAACCCCAAAAAAACCATTCTGGATCGTCTAATGCTGATGTAAAGGATGTGTGAGTAAATGATTGATGCTATCTCTGCATTCTTTTCAGGACTTGCTATTCTAGTGGCTATTTATGCAGCTAATACAGCGAATAAGTCCGCCGATGCTACTATTCGTTCGGCTAATTGCAGCATGATTTTTGACGAATATCTTATAAAAAAGATTCCCCAATCCAGAACGAGCCTTGATTTTGATGGCAATGGCTATCTGCGTAATGGAAACAAATTTTGTGACGTTCTGAGTGAAATGAATTTCTCGGCGTTGTTTTATAAATATGATGATAATGAGTTCTTTTCGGAACTGACAAAGCAGTGTGGAAATCTAGAAGACATGATAGTTGAGGCCGGAAATCATCCGCTGCCTTTAGGAGGAGAGCAAAAAAATTTTTGGAAAGAAGTTCAAAATTCTTTGGAATCAATTTATAAATTGATTGACAAAAAGCGTACCGGCAAAAAAATATAATGATACATATCCCCCTTTTTCAGCGTTGACTTGCTGAGAGGGGGATTTTGTTTGTTTAATTAAAGTGGACGTGGAAGAACGTGTAAAAAGCGGCTGTTATCGAAACGATGAGATGCTGGACGACGTGTCGGCGGAAAGAGGTTGATGGGAGAGGGGACAGGTGAGGAAAAAATAAGAAGGGAAGATGGTGACGGAAAGGTTCGACTGGGGGAATGTCAGGCGGACCAAACAAAAATAATCCGAACTTGTTTCCGATAGGAGATGGGTTCGGATTATTTGTTTTCTTCGGAAAATTCAACGCAGGTGTCCGTGGAAGATGAAATCCGAAATCATAGATCGACCAATACAAACCAGACAACGATTTCAGGAGGATACGGTTATGAAGTACGATGAAAAAGTTTGCCGCTTTAACATGGACACTGGGTGCGTGGAACTGCTGCTCCGGGACGGGAGAAAAATCTCCATCGACTGCACCGGGGTCGAGGATGCGCTGGATGTAACCATGGCGCAGAGGTCGGAGTTAGACTACCTCATCTACAATGACCCACTGAGCTATGCCGATTTGATCCTGAACGGCGAACCGGAGAAATATCTTCGGAATGTAGCAGGAAGTCACGGGTTAGAAGATTGAGGGCAAAACAAAAACAGGGTGCGCCATGCCGGACGCACCCTGCCAAAATCCGCATATGATAGCGATATGTACAACAGGGCGTTCCCCGTCGGGAACGCTCTGTTTTTCTTTGCTTGGATTATGATGAGCCTGCTCTGCCTGCCACGCGGAAAACTCCCGCTGGCCTTCCTCGCTGTTCCAGCAAGCGAGAATCGCCGGATAGAATGCCCGTGCCAGACGGTCGATGACTTCATCGGGATAAGGGGAAGTGTTGGTGGACTTTTTCTTTTTGTTCAAACGCACGCTCCTTTGGACATCGGTAAACAGCATACCATGTGCCTGTTGTTATGCTGTCTGGTCTTTAACATCTGCGAGTGCGGCTTCCAGAGAAGCAAGGTAGTCCTTGTGCTTGTGAATGATCTCCAGAATCACATCACGCTGCGCATTATCGGGCATCTGCTCCAACTGGTAGTTGAACGAAATGCGGAAACGAGTAGTGAGTTCTTCCAACGCCACATACTCGTACCGTACATCCTCCGGGTAAGCATCGCTGTCATAAACCGATTCAAACTTTCGGAATGGCATGACAGGCGCTTTGCCCGGAACGCGGATCACACCGTCAGCGTCAGGCGTCGGTTCCACCTTCAGCTCCGGGTGCAGAATGTCCTGCAAAGTTTGTGCACGGTCATTGTAGGCCGCCCTGGCAAGGCGGTGCATATCCGCTTTGGACACTTTCGTCTGTCCGGACAGGATGCTCTGCTTTAGCCCCGGCATCAGTTCTTCTGCGATCTCCACGCCTTTCATATACTTCGAGGCGCGGAAAACGGTGTCCTTGCTCACACCGTTTTCTTCTGCGATTCGGTCGCAGGTTTTGGTGCTGTCGATCAAGTTCGCATTTAGCGAACTTGATTTTGCATCGCTGCTCTTGCGATCACCGCCGTGCGCGGCTTTTTCGGCTTCATACTGTTTGCCCATCAGGTAGTACTTCTGCTCCGGGGTTAAATTGCGCCGCCCCAACTGGTTCTTACAAATCCAAGCGAGGACTTCTTCTCTGCTTTCAAACGGGAGCGGCATGGTGGAGAAAGAGATTT
>OGZF01000221.1_pt1 | contig 57349 bp, 45 predicted proteins | sample 1576771 | NCBI WGS metagenome assembly OGZF01 (sample SAMEA3541536, study PRJEB24748) | human gut metagenome | biome: human gut; feature: human-associated habitat; material: faeces | place: China | collected 2012
AACACCAGCCTTCCAAGCTGGATACGTGGGTTCGATTCCCATCACCCGCTTTTTTGTTACCCTTTTTGTCAACTAAGTATTTCATAATGCATTTAAACTGTCATACAGCTGCTTTTACACATACCTATACATAAAACAAAAGCCGATACATCGTGTCTCCACGAAATGTATCGGCTTTTATTATGCGCTAGATAAAATATGTATTCCCTAATAATGTCTGATTAGAATAAATCTACACGACCTGAAAACTTATCATTTATAACATAGTATGCAGAATACTCCTCCGGCTTGATGTAGATGTTAAGCTTTCTGATGAAGCCTGCCTTGTGTCCCTCAGCAACGAACTGAGCCTTAACACGCTCCTCGACAGCTGCTGTATCAACCTCGCTGTTCTGGTACTGAACAATAATCTCCGGCTTTACCGGCTCCTTCTTTGCAGTTTTTGCCTCTTTAGCTGTCTTTGCAGCTTTTGCTGCCTTTGCTGTTGTCTTCTTGACAGTGTCCTTTACATCAGCCTTAACCTCAGCGGCCTTCTCAGCAACCTTCTCAGTTGTCTTTTCAACAGCCTTCTCAACCTTCTCGGTTGTCTTCTCTACGGCTTTTTCTACCTCAGCCTTTACATCGGCTTTTGCATCAGCCTTAGGCTCTGAAACCGGCTGTGCCACTGTTTCCTCTTTTTTTACTTCAACCGGCTTTACTGCTGGCTTTGCTGTCTTTGAGTTATTCTTTTTACGCATACTATTTTCCTCCTCATGCTCATTATTCACATACTAAAAAATTTTCAATTGCAACTAAAGCTTCCTGCTCATCATCACCCTTTGTAACAATATCAACAGACATTCCATCTGAAGGATTAAATGCCATAATACCCATGATGCTTTTTGCATTGATTTTGCGATTGTCACTCTCCAATGTAATCTCACTATCGAACTTGCATGCCACTTGAACAAGCTCTGCGATTGGATTATCATGACCTTCACATACTTTTGTAACGACAATACTCTTCTTACTCATACGTTCTCCTTAAACAAAAAGTATTAAACCTGTTTCATACTTATTTAATATATCCCAATTGTAACCGCTTTTCAATCCTTATGAAAATTTCTGTTAAACTTTACCTAAGGAGCTTACATTTAATGTCACAAAATCGGCATTATTACAACATTATTCTGTTTATTTTGTCATGTACGTGATAAAATGCAAGCCACCATTATAAAACATTCTGTCAGCATCCTCATAGCTCATCGATGTTGTTGCGCCATTATCCGGATTATAAATATATAAAGCTCCATTTGAAGAGTATCCTGTCACAAGCACTGCCGACGTATTTCCCGTCATCGCAAATACCGGATTGCCCTGGCTGATATAAAAGATAATATCCTCAGAAGACACTCCCTGTAAATCCAGGATTTCCTTGTCCGGCAGGTTGTTTTTGAGCACATCAACAGCACTGCTGCCTGCTCCAATCAGCTCAGACACACTTACCGTAACATCATTGTAGGTAAGCATTGCACTTACTGACTTCACGACACTGTCAGCATCCTTATCGGTTTCATTACATGCAATATTCGCAAATGCATTTACTGCATTTTTTCTTGCCCTCATCCATACATACTGCTGGTTTGAGTCAATTACCACTCCCATGCTGTCATTTGCCTGTTTTATGGCATCCGAGATGTTATCAGATGCAAAAATCACATCCCCCTTTGCATAAACATAGAAATGGACTGTATTGTCATCAAACTTTAAATCAACAGTAGTATCATGCGAATTTATAGTCATCTGTGCTGTCAGCTGCTTCAGCTTATCCGGCTTTTTACCACCTGCTATACTAATAGCGCTGACCGTCAGCTTTGTATCGGACTGGCTCGTATCAAGAGCTATCTTCTGCTTCGAATCAGCCTCCCGGTTCATAATGGTATCCTGACCGATTTCTGCATACACACCATTGTTTTGTGCAATCAGATCTATCGTTACCGTATATCCATCCACAGAAATTTTCTCGACATAGCCGCCCGAAGGGGTATATGTCTTAAGCTCCGACTGGTCAGATGTATCAAGAATAATAAGGCCATTCATCGGAAATGTTGTGTTTCCGGCTGCATCAGAGACCACATCAGCAGCATTCGCCTGTCCATATATGAAATCCTCACCTATAAAGCCAAGCGGACGCAGATACTGGTCGTCGCCCTTTTTGACCTCAAAGGTCTTGCCACTCTTTAAATCCATCACTTTTATGGTATTTGATGAGTACTGATTTGCAGAATCCACCCATGCAAAGTATCTGTTACTCTCCGATGCGCAGTAAGAGCCTGTAGACAAGCCCTCAACCACCTTCTTTACTGACATCGAACCTAAATTAATCCTATAGAGACTGTCATCCATCATGAGATAGAATTCATTCTTCTCATTGAGATAAAGCATCTTGCCCATCTCAGCCTTTAGCACCTCATATGATGTCTTAGAAGGAATAAACGCTTCCTCATCTATAGTATGTGCCAGACCGTCATAATGGTACACACCGGTTCCCACCTCTCCCTCATGGGTGCCTCTGTTCATATATCCGTATACCACAAAATCAATACTGCCCGCTTCGTCTACACTGACAATCTTTATATCGTGATGATTCCAGTTCTCACGCTCATCAATGCCCTCAGCGTCCCTGAAGCTGAATACCTTGATTATCATTCCATTGTTGATATCATAGGAGTATAAATCTCCCTCCTGGACAAAGCATATCACACTGCCTGCTTCATTGGCCCTGTACTCTGCCTCACTGCTTCTGATGCCAAGCATTACGCTGCCTGAATCCGATATAAAGCTGTTTTCACTGTTAAAAATCTGATTTGCTGTTCTCTCATAGTTGAGCACGTACATACGGCTTTCCGTCTGGCGCAGCCTGAAATATTCTCTCACATTGTAATACTCAGTCTCACCCTTACCGTCCACACAGCTCATCACATAGTCTATTGTGACCACATCATAAGAATCGTTTATTTCCTTTAGGGCTATGACAGGATTCGTATACTGTGCAGCGGCCATTGAGCCCCAGGTAATCTGACTCACCGTAGATGTCAGATCCACATGTGCAAGCGTATTTCTGTCACCGGTTGTCGTCTCCATATATGTTGTAAAGAAGGATTTGTCATCCTTTATAAACGTCTCATCATGAAACTTCTTTGCAAACTCAACAACCTTTGCAGCCGCCTTTCCATCGGTCTGCATAATCCTGCTGTAATAATATACATTATCCTGACCGCTTGTGATGGTAAACACCAAAAGATACTCAGTATTTTCATCCATAACATTCGGCATGCTTATGTCCGCCTGAATAGTATTATCCTTATTAGAAAAAGAAGATATCTCGTCATCGGCCACCAGCCTCTTGCCATCCATGCTTCTGATCTTGTATGATATCCTGTCAACAGCCATGCCATATGTTGAAATGGATAATGAGAGCTTCCTGTCATCCGAAATCGGAATAACGCAATCGCGCATCTTTGTCGGATCCATCTCAGTAGTATATCCATGGAGGGTGTTTATCTTTATTTTATCCAGATTAAATGACATAACCGGCAGCGTTGCATCCGCCTGCTTCGTGGTCATATCCTTATTTCCCTTGTTTGTAGTTATGCAAAATGTAATTAATGCTGCAATAAATACTACTATAAGTACTATCGGCTTTATCACTTTCTTACTCATAAAATCATATCCTTATATCTACCAGAATCTTTGGTACCTTCTGTATCTGCATCTTCGTCTGCAGAGTTCACAGTTAAAAAGTATGCCCGCTATTGTACAGATAAAGCACCTGCTGCTTTGCTCTGAGATAAATCTGCCGGCAATCCTGTCTGCCTCATCGAAAAGACGCTGCCTGTCAGGCACCTCATCATAGATAAAGCTGCCCTCATACTCCAGCTCATCCATTCGCTGCTCTACTGCAGACTGTATCATCGCCGTATCATGCGGATACATATCCTTTATCATCCCCAGGTCCTTTGCAAATGCATCCTCATTTTTATAGTAATCCATAAACGGAAATGTTTTATAAAAAGGTAACATCAAAAAACCTCTTTTTAATCATTATATGCTATATTCAGCTATTAGTTGCATGCTATAACAAACAATGCTGCAATAAAAATGCATGCGCCCAGGAATTTCTTTCCCGATACCTTCTCCTTCAGTATCACGCTGGAGCATATCATCATCACAATAATCGTCAAATTAAAAATATACCCTGCATAGCTGCCGGACATTGAAACTGCCCTGCCATAAAAATCATATGCTAACGGGTATGCAATGCCTGCAAGAATCAGGCATATACCATCAACAAATGACATGGATCTGATTTTCTTCATGCCTCCTGTTGCAATAGTAAATATAATAAGCACCAGCGTTCCTATAAATACACACCAGAACGCAATAAAGCCCTTATCCGGCTGTATCCCGCCAAGTGACACCAGAATATGTGCTGCCGACGCACAAACTGCAGCAAGAAGCGCAAACAAAATACCTGTTCCATCCAGATTTAAAATAACCGTTCCAACAATCATGAGTGCAATCGCTATATAATCAAAAGTGTCAGGGGTGTTATGAAACAGAAAAAATCCCGCTGCAAGCGTGATTATATAGCTGCATTTAACTATAGTTGTAACCTGAAATGTGTAGCCCTCATGTATGGATTTAAAAAAACAGATGCCAAAAAGCCCTGTTGCAAGCCCTGCCAGAAGTATAAATATAACGCTCCTTTGGCCGAGTGCAATCAGGCTGCTTCCCATTATATTATCTTTCCTGTAAAAAAATATAGACGCACATAAAACAATCCCGGCAATGCTTCCCGCCAGCGCCGGGTCTGTCTTTTTAGTTCCAACCTTGGCCAAAATAGGCACACATGCTGCAATAAAGGTTGCAGCACATGCCCATATAATTCCTGTCATATACATTACCTCACCATGTATCTATTACTGTGACTGTGCAGCACTATCTGCAGCTCCTGTTGTACTGCCATCTGCTGTACCCTGACTGGCAGTCCCGCTATCTGCCGCACCTGATGTGCCGCTATCTGTAGTGCCGTCAGCCATATCTGACTTGACGTAGTCCGAGCTGACATAGCCTGTCTGTCCCTGGAAGATAACCTGTGTCCAGCCATTGTCCTCTGATACAAACTCAAGCTTCACATTCTGTCCTATAACAGTAACTATATTTGCGTTTTTATCAGGCTTCTCTCTCATGTTTACACTGCTTGTAGTAGTGACGTAAGTTTTTTCGGTTCCCTCTGTAGTCTGCTGTGGCAGATATATGGCGCCTATCTCTGTATCACTATCGCCGGCACTGTCAGTTTCACTTTCGCTAACTGCATTCTGTTGTACCTTGTCCTGCTCCTTTTTTTTGCCGCCCTTTGAGGTAACGGTAATCACTATTGTAGCAATCAGGGCAATAAGGAAAAGACATATTGCTGCAAAAATCAGTCTGGCGATTATAACATCTTTTCTGTGGCTCGCTTTCATATTATTCTCCTTTTGTATTATCTGTGTTTTGGCTCATTATAGCATAATAATCTAAAAAGAAAAAGGCAGTTAATAGAATGTTTATTGGTAAATTTCTATAAATTACCTTATAATATTTTTAAATTGCAGCACATCATATCAGAGGGAGATAAAATCATGGAACAAAAGACACCTTTTAAGGAGCTGACATTCAGTCAGAAAATACAATATATATGGGACTATTACAAAATACCGATATTTCTTGTCATTATCGGAATCATAGCAGTCACAACCTTTATTTGCGGCCGGCTTGCGCAGAAAAATACTGTTTTGAGCGTATTATGCGTAAATGCGGAAAACAGCACCACAGAGGATAGCGGCGCCGATATTTTCAATGACTTTCTCACAGATAACGGCTATGATTTGTCAAAGGATGAAATTGCCTTAAACAAAAATATCTGTGTCGATGTAGACAAAAGCGGCTTAGACTATCAGAACATGGCAGTCCTCACAGCATACTTTGCTTCTAACGAATACGATGTATGCTTTATGGATGATAAGACCTTTGATTATTACGCCAAAAATGTCTGCTTTGAAGATATAAGCAAATATCTAGATAAAGCCGTCCTTGAAAAATATAAGGACAGGCTTGCATATGTGACAATAGATGGCAAGGAATATCCTTGTGGTATCAGGCTTTCAGCAGATGACAATGAATTTGTCAAAGCCTCCGGCTTATACTCTTCATGTACTGTCGGAGTGTGCTGTGACTCCTCCCACGATGCTATGGTCAAAAAATTATGCGGCTACATATTACAGTAGCCGCATTTCTATTTCTTCTGCTTTTATCTTATGAATTTCTCCTGTTTTTAAGCTTCAGGATTCCACCTATTGCAAGAAGTACTACACTCAGGCATGCCACAATAAATAAATCAGGAACATAGTCCTTTATTACCCAGTATGGTATACCTCCGACAATAGGCGCAATAACTATGCCCACCGGCAAAAACAGATGCAGAAAAATATTCGCTATCAGGTTTCCGCTATTGTCTGTTCTCCATTTGTGCGACTTGATAATCTCCATCAGCGCAACCAATATAAATGCTGCAAAAACAAGGTCATAGAACAGGTGTGCATCGACATAATCCTTTGGGTCAAGCTCGTCTGTTGCGTATCCCATAAGCGTCATCACAACCTTTGAGGTTACCTTGTTCATCAGATTGTTTGTGACCATATAGTCATTGGTATTTGCGAGGAATACAACGCCCACACCGCTCTCCGGAAGCAGATACATGTCTGAGATATAGTTTTCCGTGAGACCTGTGTGATTGTACACTGTCTCGACATATTTATCCGAACGTACCCAGCCCATACCATAGCCTGTCTCACCTGACTCATCCATAGGAACTGTTGCACGAAACATTGTGCTAAGGCTCTTGTCAGAGAGTATTCCATAACCGCCACGCAGATACATCTGAAGATATTTTCCCATATCATTTGCGCTGGATGCAATATAGCCCGCCGGTACAGTGGACCACGAATCGCTGAGCGGATACTTCACATCACTTTCCACCGAAAAACCGAAATAATTGTTGTGGCCTGTAATCAGACCATCCTTCTTCGCTTTTGCATAGGCTGCGCTGCTGTGAGTCATGCCAAGTGGTGTAAAAAATGTCTCTGTCAGATAATCGCTGTAGCTGACACCTGATACTTTTTCCACTATAAGACCAAGTATGTCATAATTGACATTCGCATAGGTATATTCTCCATTTTTGCCAACAATCTTTGCATTTCCCACATGCTGGTACACGCCAAGTCCGCTTGTGTGATTGAGCAGCTGTCTTATCGTAATCTTAGTCGCATCCTTTGGATTTTTGAATACCTCGGCTGCATCCAGATAAGGATTTACCGGGCTGTCAATATTCAGATGTCCTCCCTCATACAGCTTCATGATGCATGCCGCAGTAAACGACTTGCTGAGTGAACCGGTGATAAACGGTGTGTCAAGGCTCTTGCAATCCCCATATGTACCGGAGAAAAGTACCCCCTCTGCATCTACCACCTCAACAGCCATGCCCGGAATCCTATAATTGTCACAGGCTGCCTTTAAGGTATCCTCTATCTCTGTATATTTCGGCGAATAATTGTTGTTGTCAAGCCTTGGAATCATATCTATCACAAGACCCACTATAATAGCAACCACTATTCCCATCAGAGCTCTCTGTGGTATCAGCCCGATATAATGTGCATAATTGGTATATGTCTTTTTCGCCATATCCTCGGTGCCCTTTATCCACACCTTCGGTGTATGTGCATACCAGCCACAGTATACTACCAGTTCAAGAAACAATAGGACTGCCATCCATATCAAAAGTGCAAACACAAAGCCCGTTGAAAAGCTTGTTGCCCCTGCTATTGATGTCAGTATAACAAGAGCTATCGTCCAGAATATAAGTGTCGGAAGCTTCTTTACAAACTTCTCCCAGTCTGTCATGATACGGATATTCCGATTCCTGTAGCCACGCATATGCATGACCTTTTTCTGCAGTTTCTCAGGCATATTACTTATCTTATATGCCGGATCCCGCTTTATCCGTATTACTCTGTATGTGCCAAATATTAAGCAGCAGACTATTATCTCAACTGCCAGTACCATTCTATCAACCACCTTATGTCTTATTTACAGTCATTTGAGACTGTACTTTACATAAAAATTTAGCACATTTTTTGTGCTATGTAAACACAAAATAATATGAATACTACGGGCCGTATAACAGCTACAAATCAGTTCTGTCCATAGTATGCGTTAGCCCCATGCTTACGGTAGAAATGCTTCTCCTTTATGTTGTCCGGTGCCGGCTTAACGTCAGGATTTACTGACTCTGTGAGTCTGGCCATCTTTGCCACTTCCTCAAGGACAACGGCGTTGTGCACAGCCTCAGCCGCATCCTTTCCCCAGGCAAACGGTCCGTGATTCTGACAGAGCACAGCCGGTGTGTATACAGGATTGATTTTTCTGTTCTCAAAGGTCTCTATAATGACAAGGCCTGTATTTTTCTCATAGGCTTCGTTGATTTCCTCTGTGGTGAGATTTCTCGCACATGGAATTGAGCCCAGGAAATAGTCTGCATGAGTGGTGCCGTAGAGCGGAATATCCCTGCCGGCCTGTGCCCATGCAACAGCCTCGGGCGAGTGTGTGTGTACAATTCCTCCAATATCCGGATACTTTTTGTAAAGCTCTAAGTGTGTTGCAGTGTCTGACGAAGGCTTGTATTTTCCCTCTATCTTATTTCCTTCAAGATCCATGACTACCATATCATCAGGGGTAAGCACATCATAATCCACTCCACTTGGCTTGATGACAAAATAGCCTGTTTCCCTGTCAATTCCACTGACATTGCCCCATGTATATGTGATGAGCCCTCTTCTTGGGAGCTCCATGTTTGCTTCGTAAACCTGTTTTTTTAATTCTTCAAGCATTTTCTGTTCCTCTCTTATTATTTTTTACTGCTATTACAGCGGAAGCGCCTTTACCATGGCACGCTCTGCCTCAATTGCTGCCTTATATGTATTTATATACTCATCAAAGCCCTTTACATCGTCAGGATCCGGCTGCATTACTATGCCCTTTTCGCCATTAAATACCTTGTCTGAAAGATATTTTTCCAAAGGCTCTCCATCTGCTTTATTCACCATATAAGCTGCGAGCACTGCCATGCCCCACGGGCCGCCCTCTCCGGCAGTCTCCATGACCGCAACCGGTGCATCCATGGCTGCTGCAAGTATGCTCTGGCCCACACCCTTTGTCTTAAACAGACCACCATGACCGTAAAGTGTGTCTACCTTTACTTTTTCCTCTTTAAAGAGAATATCACAGCCGATTTTTAGTGTTGCAAGACTTGCATAGAGATGTGTGCGCATAAAGTTTGCAAGATTCATCCTTGCATCCGGCTTTCTGGCAAACATAGGTCTGCCCTCGTTGAGTCCGATGACAGGCTCTCCCGAGAAAAGGTTAAAGGCTACAAGGCCGCCACCGTCCTTATCGGCTGTAAGTGCATTGTTGTAGAGCTTTCCATATATGTCATTCATATCTATATCCATGCCAAACAGCTCTGAAAATTCCTTGAATAATCCCACCCATGCATTTAAGTCTGACGTACAGTTGTTGCAGTGCACCATAGCTACCGCATCTCCCGATGGTGTGGTGACCATATCAAGCTCCTCATGAACTGCCTTAAGCGCCTTTTCAAGCACCACCATAGCAAATACAGATGTGCCCGCTGATACATTTCCGGTGCGCACTGCAACAGAATTGGTTGCGACCATTCCCGTGCCTGCGTCTCCCTCAGGCGGTGCAAGCAATATACCGCTCTCCAGATTGCCGCTTACATCAAGCCTTTTAGCTCCTTCCTCTGTCAGCGTACCTGCCTTTTCTCCAGCCGTAAGCACCTTTGGCAGAATGTCCCTTATATCCCACGGATATTCTTTTACCTTATCTAATGCTGCAAATTTATCAAGCATTGCCGCATCATAATCCCTGGTCTTCGAATCGATAGGAAACATGCCTGATGCCTCACCGACACCCATGACCTTTTCACCTGTGAGCTGCCAGTGAATATAGCCTGCCAATGTTGTGAAATATGATATCTTTGATACATGCTCTTCTTTATTTAATATAGCCTGATACAGATGCGCTATGCTCCACCTCTGCGGAATATTAAAGCCAAGCACCTCAGTAAGCTCTGCTGCAGCCTCACCTGTGATGGTATTTCTCCATGTCCGAAATGGCACAAGTAGATTATCCTCCTTGTCAAAAGGCAGATAGCCGTGCATCATGCCGGAAATACCGATTGCCGCAAGCTTTTTGATGGTAACTCCATACTTTTCCTTTGCATCCTGCGCCATTTTGCTGTAGCAGTCTGAAATGCCCTCCCAAATCATATCAAGGCTGTATGTCCAAATGCCGTCCACAAGCATGTTTTCCCAATCATGGGCACCTGTGGCTATAGGAGCATGATCCTCCCCGATAAGCACCGCCTTTATTCTGGTAGAACCGAACTCTATTCCGAGCACAGCCCTGCCGCTTTCAATAACACTTTTTACGTCTGACATAATATACCTCCACCTTGTAATGTAAATTTCTGAATAATTACCTTAAATTATTATACTGTAATTGTACAACGTTTTCCTTCAAAAGTAAACACAAGAAAACATAAATATACATAAATTTTAAAATGTTTTCAAAAGTGTTCAAAAGTGAATATCACTTTTTTTATTAAAATTTCAGATTATATTGATAGAATGTAAAAATTATGTTATGTTATATGTGTTTTGTGTAAACTAAATATGTATAACTGGAGCAAATAGTAAAACAAATTATTTTTACAAACGGAGGTAAACATGAACATTTACTCTATATTGCAGTTATGCGGTGGACTTGCCTTTTTCCTTTTCGGAATGCATGTTATGTCAGGCAGTCTTGAGAAGCTCGCAGGAGGCAATCTCCAAAAGATACTTAAGGAGGTAACCTCAAACCCTATCAAGAGCTTATTTTTTGGAGCAATAGTCACTATTGCAATCCAATCCTCATCCGCACTTACTGTTATGCTTGTCGGACTCGTAAACTCCGGCATCATGGAGCTTGCCCAGACTGTTGGTGTCATCATGGGTTCCAACATCGGAACCACTCTCACCGCATGGATTCTTAGTCTTTCAGGTATCGAAAGTGACAATCTGTTCATCTCGATGTTAAAGCCTGAGAACTTCTCCCCTGTCATCGCGCTTATCGGTGTGATTATGATTATGGGAAGCAAGAAGGAAAAGCGCAAGGACGTTGGAATCATCATGGCAGGTTTTGCCGTACTCATGTATGGTATGCAGCTCATGAGCGGCGCTGTATCACCACTCGCAGATATGCCTGAATTTACCGGACTGCTCACCACCTTTAACAATCCATTCCTCGGAGTGCTTGTAGGTGCTGTATTTACCGGAGTCATCCAGTCATCTGCCGCATCAGTTGGTGTGCTGCAGGCACTGGCCATGACAGGTGCTATCTCATATAGCATGGCTATCCCGATCATCATGGGTCAGAACATCGGTACATGCGTGACTGCACTGCTTTCGTCAATCGGCGTAAACAAAAACGCCAAGAGAGTATCCATCATCCACATCAGCTTCAATCTGTTCGGTACAGCAATAGGACTTGTAGTATACTGTATCGCACGTTATGCTGTTGATCTGACATTATTTAATGACAGCATCTCTCCTGTAATGATTGCGGTATTCCACTCAATCTTCAATATTGCTACCACTATTATCCTTCTGCCATTTAGCAATACTCTTGTAAAGATTGCTAAGAAGCTTGTCACAACTGACAACGCAGACGGACAGGTTGTACTCGACGAGAGACTTTTACTCTCACCTGGACTTGCTGTCAAAGAATGTCTTGAGAAGACAAACGAGATGGCTGAGCTTGCAAGAGACAGCTTCAAGAATGCTTTAGATCTCTTTGACAATTACTCAGATTCAAAGTTTGATGATATTGAAGTCATGGAGGAGCGCCTTGATTACTTAGAGGATCAGCTTGACACCTTCCTCATTCACTTATCCGGAAAGGATGTTTCTGAGGGCGGCAACAACGAGATTTCAAAGATGCTTCATGCAATCAATGACTTCGAGAGAATCGGAGATCATGCGATAAATATGGCAAAGCTTGCCAAGCAGATTGATGACAACAAGCTTGAATTTTCAAAGAACGCAAGAAAAGAGCTCACGGTGCTCAACAATGCTCTGCGCGAGATTCTCACTCTCACTGTAGAGGCATTTAGCAAAAACGATTTGACAGAGGCAGTCAAGGTTGAGCCGCTTGAGCAGGTTATTGACGATCTCACCAAGGAGATTAGAAATTATCATATCGAGCGTCTTCAGAAGGGCAAATGTGACAGCAGACTCGGCGTATTCCTCACAGATTACATCACAAACTGTGAGAGAGCTTCGGATCACTGCTCAAACATTGCTGTATGCCTGATTCAGACACACAACTCATCATTCGAGACACATGATTATCTCAATGAGCTTAAGGCCGGACAGGAGCCTGCATTTGTAGGTCAGTTCACCATGTATCAGGACAAATATCATCTTGATGAGGATTATAAAAAAGCAAAGAGTAAAAAATCATCGAAATAATATAACGTAATTAAAAAGCAGGATTTCTGATTAATTTCAGAATCCTGCTTTTTTTCATCGTCTGGATATGAAATGCTTCACAATCGTATAAAGCACTATGATGCATGCGAACACATATCCCATCACACCAAGCGCCGGTATTCCAAGTATCTTAGGTGTCATATCTGTGGTACATACTATGCTTGAGCTGATTAGAAGTGCCATAACCCATAAGCCCATGACGATATTTCTCACCAGCCTGTGTAAAAGCCTCGCAAGCTCATCAGAAGCATGCATGTCAAAATTTATGCTTGTCTGCCCTCTTTGATATTCCTCGAGTATCTGCGCCATTCTCTCCGGCAGTTCTGCCAAACGGTGAGCTGATTTGTATGCTGTCTTCCCGGCTTTTTTAAGCTCGCCCTTCAAATCAAAATTCTTAAACATCTCCTGCTTTATCCTTGCAGAAGCAATCCCAACCATGTTGATGCCAGGTGCAATATCCGCAAGCACGCCCTCTATCTGAGTGATGCCCCTCGCAAGCATTGTAAGACCATGCGGCATAACAATGCGGTTGTTCTTCATTACCTCCAAAAGCTCCTGAATAAACTCTGCGACATCGACCTGTCCCATATCCAGACTGCCGTATTTATTTATGATTATCTTGATATCCTTGTACAGCTTTGCCCTGTCAGGCTCACCCTTAAAGTCACCAATTGCAAGCACCGCATCCTCTATCATGCCGATATCGTTCATGGCGATGCCGTAAACAGCATTGCTCAGTTCCTTTTTGTCATGCTCAGAAAGCCTTCCCATCATGCCCATATCAATCCAGACAATTTTGCCATCCCTTATCCTTACATTGCCCGGATGCGGGTCCGCATGGAAGAAGCCATCCTCTATCACCTGCCTGATATAGTTGTCAATCAGCTTACTGCCTATCTCCTCAAGATCATAGCCATCCTTTAAAAGCCCCTCCTTGTCATCGATATTAAAGCCCTTTATATACTCCATGACAAGTACATGTGATGTGGTATACTTGCGGTAAAGCTTTGGTGTGGCCACAAATGCAACATCCCTGTTATTGCTGGAAAACTCCTCAATATTGGATGCCTCAAGCAGGAAATTCATCTCCTCCTGTGCCACAGCCCACATCTCATCAAGCACCATGTCAAAATCCACAATGCCCTTTATAGAGATGGGCGGCACAAGCTTAACCGCCTTGTGAAGCAGCGCCATGTCCTTTGACATCACCTCGTGAATGCCCTTCCTTTGCACCTTCACAACCACCTGCTCACCGGTTTTAAGTGTGGCCCTGTGCACCTGCGCTATAGAAGCTGCCCCAAGAGGCTTTTTATCTATTGAAGCAAAAACATCCTTCCATGAATAGCCAAATGAAGCATCTATGACAGCCTCCACCTGCTCAAACGGCATCGGCTCCACATCTGAGCATAGCTTCATAAGCTCCTCACAATATTCCTTTGGCAGAATATCCGAGTGAAGCGACATTATCTGTCCAAGCTTAATATAGGTAGGTCCCAGCTCCTGCAATATAAGTCTGAATTTTTCGGGTGTAAGTCCATGCGTGAGCTTGTACTTCTTAAGTACCGCTGTCATCTCCTTCAGGCGGCTATCCATACTAGTTCACGCTTTCCTCTTTATCGTCCTCAGCTTCTATTTTTATATCCGCTGTCTGTGATTCTTCACCGGAAGCACTTTTTCCATCGGCTGAAGTATCTGTTACAATGTCCTCATCCTCGAAAACGCTTTCATCAGCTTCTTGATCCACGTCAGCCTCATCCATCTGTGCAAGCTTGTTCTTTAAAGCCTGTATCTGTTCAGGTGTCATCTTGTCCAAAAGCTCCTCGAGCTCCTCAGGTGACTGTGGCTTAACAGATACATTTACATTTTTCTTGACTGTGTCCTTGATATTGTGCTTAAGCTCCTGATTGAGCACCTTGCCCTGCTCGACAGTCAGCTCACCTCTCTTGACCATCTCATCAAGCACTTCCTTTGATTTCTCAGCAGTCACTGCCACTGTTCCTATTCCTGCAAGTAAAATCTTCTTTAATCCGTCTGTAAGTCTTTCCATGGTAAAATCCTCCGTTTCCTGTTATTTAAAATTGATTGCCGTAATCTGACTACACCTTTAATCATCATAATAGAGAAGCAATCCTTGGCACAAAAATGATAAGTCCAACTATCGCAGCCATTATTGCTGCCACAAGCACTGCTCCTGCTGCCGTGTCCTTAGCTGTCTTGGCAAGCGGCTTTCGCTCTGTCGTTACCAAATCTACAACTGACTCAATCGCAGTGTTGACCAGCTCCAGGGCTATCACCAGTCCAAACAGTGTCAGGCAGATGCACCACTCAGTCGGTGTTATCCCAAGTACCGCTCCTGCTATCACTACAAGTATCGCGACAGTGCAGTGAATCTTGATATTGCGTTCATTTCTGATGCATGTAAATATGCCCTCGAAGGCATAGCCGAAGCTTTTGTACAGAGGTGGTTTCTTTGCTTTTTTCATGTTGATACCTCTCGTGATTTAATCTTGGAATTAGTTTTGATGTCGTTTACTATGGTACTATTGTATAACTTTTTGGTTCAAAATAAAAGAGGATTGTGCAATATTGTTCAAAAAAGTAGAAGTAATTGACATTATAAATTTATCGTACTAACCTAAACACGTAAAATATATAGTTATAAAGGTAATCATATATGACAAATTTACATTCAGATAAAATAAAAACAGCAAACCTTCATACTACAACCAATCATATTTATACAAATACTCAACTTCGAAAGCTTTTGGTTCCGATTATAATAGAGCAGCTGTTGGCCTCTCTTATGGGAACTGTGGATACAATGATGGTCAGCAATGTAGGTTCTGCCGCTATCTCAGCGGTCTCGCTTGTAGACTCAATCAATATCCTTGTCATACAGGCACTTTCAGCGCTTGCCGCCGGTGGTGCGATCCTCTGTTCACAGTATCTGGGAAGTCACAATGCAAAGGGTGCCCGCCATGCTGCAAGACAGGTATTTTTTGTCATGGCATTTCTGTCTGTACTTTTATCTGCTTTTTGTCTGATAACAAGAAAGCCACTGCTTCGTGCCATTTTTGGTGCTGTTGAAGCTGATGTAATGAGAAACTCACAGGTTTATTTCTTTTTTACATTGCTGTCATTTCCTTTTATAGGTCTCTATGATGCCGGCGCATCTATTATGCGCGCACAGAATAACAGTCGCAATCCTATGGTCATATCTGTTATTTCAAACTTTATGAATATCGGTGGAAACGCTATCCTGATTTTTGGCTTCGGCATGGGTGTTGGGGGAGCTGCTATTTCCACTCTCGTATCCCGAATATTCTGCGCGATTGTCGTTATCATACAGCTTCGAAGGAAAAATGAACCGATTTTCATAAAGAACTATATGTCTATACGCCCTGAATGGGGCCTGATTAAAAAAATCCTGCTCATCGGTATCCCATCAGGAATCGAAAACAGCATGTTCCAGTTTGGAAAGCTGGCTATCCAGTCTACTGTATCCACTCTTGGAACCGTGGCCATCGCTGCCCAGGCCATGACCAATATCCTCGAAAACTTAAATGGTATTGCCGCTATCGGAATAGGAATAGGTCTTATGACTGTTGTAGGACAGTGTCTGGGTGCCGGCAGAAAGGATGAAGCTGTCTACTACATTAAAAAACTGTCACTGGTGTCTGAGGTTGTAATCATTGCCAGCTGTCTGATTATTTTCATACTCACAAAGCCTATTACAATGCTTGCGGGAATGGAACCTGCCAGTGCACGGCTCTGCTTTGAGATGGTTATCTTTATCACAATTGTCAAGCCAATCTGCTGGGTACCATCCTTCATCCCGCCATATGGACTGCGTGCCGCAGGCGATGTGAAATTCTCCATGATTGTATCCTGCTGCACAATGTGGCTTTGCCGTGTAAGCCTGTGCATATACCTCTGCCGTGTATGGGGCTTTGGTCCGATTGCAGTGTGGATTGGCATGGCTTGTGACTGGATGCTTCGTTCTATTATATTTACTGCCAGATTCCACTCAAGAAAATGGCTGAATCATCATGTGATTGATTGATAATAACAAGCTATACTATGCTCTATTCACAAATCTGTATAATATAAGTAAAGGAAAAACATGAAAAACTATCAACCGGACTATTACAACAATTTCAAATGTATTGCTGACAAATGCAGTATCACATGCTGTCAGGAGTGGAAAATTGCAGTAGATGACGCTACAAACCGCAAATGGAAGAAGCTTTCTGCTGATAAAGTGTCTGGAAAAAGTGACAATCTAAGCTCTTACACATGTCATAAGGATGGCAGGCTGGTTATTAAACTGGACGAAAAACATCGGTGTCCGTTTCTTTCAAATGATAAGCTATGTCATCTTGTAATGACATACTCAGATGAAGTGCTTTCAGAGACATGTGCACTGTTTCCCAGAGAAATCCACCGGTTTTCATCACATGAAGAACGAACACTCATGCCGTGCTGTCCGGCAGTTATCGACCTGTGGTGCGAAAAACCTGTCACATTTCCTGTAATATCCGATACCCGGAATAATTTATCTACGGCATTTTTAATCCGTGATAATCTGATTAAACTGATATCTGACCAAGGGCTTTCAGTGGAGCAGGCTTTGCTTGACGGGCTTTACATTTTATTGGAATTATATAAAAACCAGCCAATCACCAATGCACATATACAGGAATATTTTTCCGGACATACGCTTAATGAACTGAATACCGCCATGGAAGATATTCATATCCCGGACGAAGATACATTTATCGAATGCAATGAGCTGCTTCAGGATTTATCAGTAAATTATCGTAAAGAGGGTTTGTATACAGCCTTTCTTCAGCCTGTACTGACCGAGGCTTGTAGATACTCCAATATTTATTCACAGTCAGACAATAATTCCATGAGCCGCACCTTGCAAACATCGCAGAAACAATTTGGCTCAATGCTCACAGATTATGACATTGTTTTTCGCAATTATCTGGCAAACGAGCTGTTTTCCGACCTGATATCGCCTGAAGCAGCATCCACTAAAAAGATTATTGAACACATGATTATCAAAATGCAGTGGATTATGATTGAATACACTGCTATACGTCAAAGTCTTTTCTTGTGGTACAGTCACAATGCCAATAGTCCGTTGACATATGAAACCATCAGAGAGCATATTGTCATCATCTCACGCATGACAGGATATGATGACGATGACATACGCGAATATCTTGAAAACAGCTTTGCAAAGCTCATATGGGATTGGGGCTACGCCGCACTCATTATGGGAATTAGAAAATAATTACAAAGGAGATTTTTACTATGAGAGAAACAATTTTAGGCAATCACATACGAAAGGTTCCTTCAGTTGCAGTTGGATGCATGCGCCTTTCTGAAAAATCAAAGGATGAGATGAATCATTTTATTCATGCTGCGCTGGAACAGGGCGCATATTTCTTTGATCACGCTGATATCTACGGTGGCGGTATGAGTGAGAGCGTATTCGGCGAAGCGTTTGCAGACGATCCATCCATAAAGCGTGAAGATATTTACCTGCAGTCAAAATGTGGCATCCGCCAAGGCTTCTATGATCTCTCAAAGGAGCATATTCTGAAATCTGTCGATGGTATTTTAAAAAGGCTCCATACAGATTATCTTGATCTTCTGCTGCTTCATCGTCCGGATGCACTCGTAGAACCGGAAGAGGTTGCCGCTGCATTTGATGTTCTTTTTGAAAGCGGAAAGGTCCGCCATTTTGGAGTTTCAAACCATAAGCCGATGCAGATTGAACTGCTACAGAAATATGTCCGCCAACCACTCGTTGTCAATCAGGTTCAGTTCAGCATTCCTGTTTCCAATCTCGTTGCAAATGGTATGGAAGTCAATATGGAAACACCCGGTTCAATTGATCACGACGGAAGTCTGCTCGACTACTGCCGCCTCCACAACATTACTCTTCAGGCATGGTCTCCGTTTCAGATGCCGGCATGGAAAGGCTGTTTTCTCGGAAGCGACGAATACCCGGAACTGAATAAAAAACTTCATGTGATAGCCGAAAAATATAATGTCAGCGATACTACTATTGCGGCCGCGTGGATTTTACGCCATCCGGCAAATATGCAGATTGTTACCGGAACTTCAAGTGAAAGCCGCCTGAAGGAAATTATCGCGGCATGCGATATTACTCTGACTCGCGAGGAATGGTATGAGCTGTACCTGGCGGCAGGTCATATGCTTCCGTAGAAATTATCAGCACTATTTTTCAAAATGCTGATAATCCTTGGAATGCGTCCAATCGCCTCCCCACTCAAACCCATGCTCCGTAAACAGCTTATAGCATAAATCATCATGGTCAATCTTGTGCGAAAAATCCTTGCTCCGGTCAACATAATCTGCGCCATTTGCAGGCTCAATCGAAAGCTCCCCATCGACTGTTTTGACATAAGGATTGTAAAGAGTATTGATATCCACCGCCATTCCCATTCCATGCTTCGATATCTTTGTAGTGTGGGAGATGAATCTGAAATTGAAGGCCGATGAATTATTGTCGCTCATAGATGCCTCATCATCTGCATCATATTCATCAACAAGTCTGACTTTTTCTATTTGATATCCGGACTCATAGAGCTCCTTAAATATTTCAAGTACATCATCTGCGATATCTTTATTTACAACCAGCTCACCTTCATGTACCTGATTGTCAAAGCCTACGTGTAGTACATGTATATATCGCAGATTTTCTCTGGGGAGTGTACAATCTGCCTTGTAGGATTTGCCCTGCATTTTTTCAAAAATATCATCCGGAATTTCGGATATATAAAATTGCTCTTTATTATTCTCATAGGTCGTATCCAGAATATCTGCTTCAGATGTACTCGTGCCAGGTGTATTCGTATCAGCTACACACGTATCAGCTACACACGTATCAGATATACTTGTGTCAGGTATACTTGTGTCAGGTATATCTTCACATGTATTTTCTGATACATTCGTAGACGATTTATCATTAGACTCTTTCTTATGATTTTTAATGACTTCTCTGCCCGCAAGTGTGACAATAATAAGCGATGCCACGGCTGTGATTATTATGTTTGTGTGTCTTTTCATATTTGTTTTATGCCTTTCAATTTCTCCCACCGTTGGTAGGAGTATATCTCTACAAATCCTCTGCTTTATATTTATCCAAATATCCATTTTCAAACAGCTACTTCATAAATAGTGCAACGCCCTATTGCACTATTTAGCCTATTTCTTCCTCAAATACTTTCTGTTCTTTGTACTACCAATCGGTTCAATATACTCATTAAGTTGCTTTAATATCGCTTTGGTTCTTGTTTCCTTCAAATCAAGTAATTCACAAAATTCCTGTAAACTATACTCTTTGTCAAATTCCATAAAGTCAAGTATTTTATCATACTGTGCCTGGGTTTTTTTCGTCACTTTTTTTCCGTCACTTTTTTTCGTCGCTTTTTTATCGCCGCTTTTTTTCTTAAACTCCAACGTCAAGATGGTTCGATCTGGGTCAAACTTCTCTTCAATAACTGGCTCAATCCATCCTTCATCTTCCCAGACATTAAAGATATTTGGCACACCGCTGCCTGCACGTTCACCGATATTAATCAGATTGAACATCTTCATCAAGGCTTTGTTTCTAGGATCCGATTCGCCACCTTTTCTCATCTGTTCTTTACCAGTACGAATGTATCCTGGATTTTCTAATATCAGCTTATCCGGTTCCTTTTTGATAACAACTCCACAAACACCATAATAATCTGTATTGATCAAACAATTTGCCAATGCTTCTCTGAGTGCTTCGTGTACCGGAGTGTCATCAATACGATCTCCACCACTGGTTTTAAACGGAACTTTTATATCTTTTATGATTTTGTTATAGACCCTAAAATAAAAGTCACAAATGTTACCAGACCACTCTCCTGAGCTGGATTGCAGGCGATCCGTCCATCTTATTGTAGGATCAAGCATTTCTCTATAATCCAAGAAATATTCCGGAAAATGTCTCACAATGTTAAACTCATCTCCAAACATCAACATTCCTGCTGCTGTTGGGTGCAACTGCTTGTCCTCTCGCGATATAGCCGCAGCTCCAATACTACGTAAATATTCTGCATCATCCAATCTTTCAAATGGATGACCTGCTTTTAATGTTCTATGCCTATTCCGATATCCCTGTATTGTTTCTGCATTTAGCTCCGACAATTCCGCATCATCCAGAATTTCCATATCCATAGTATTCTCTGTCTGATCGCGCAGCATCGCCTTAACCTGAAGTCTTGTACATTTGTAATCACCAGCATTTGACCTACGGAAAGTCTGATTAAACATATCATTATTGATGTATACCGGTTTCTCACTCCGTTTCGCCATAGGAACAGTAATAACAATAATAATATCTTCGCCTATATCATAAGTTTGTACATCAGATTCTGTAAGTAGATTTATATTCACCTTATTGCGATTATGCAGCAAATTCCACAGGTCATCCAAGAGTTTCTCTTTATCCTTGAGTTTTAATCCTGTTGTCCTCCAATGTTTATCATCCAATTCTTTCACTCCAAGAATGATAACGCCACCATAAGTATTAGCATATGCAGAATATGTCTCCCACATATCATTAGGGAGTCCACCATTTGCTCTCTTTACCTCACGTCTGTTATCTTCCTTATATGAATCAAATTGTGATATATCAAAAAAATTTGCCAATATCTATCACCTCAATCCGGTTAAATTATTTTTATTATTACCTAAGATTTTATTTCAATACGCTTTTGCTCAATACAAGCTGAAATACAACTACATATCAAGATCTAACACCCTATTTGTCTCAATAGACCTTCAATAAAATCACAAGCATATTTACGTTTCAACTTGCTGTGATTTGCCTGGTTGTAATAGTTTCTAAGGCAGTTATAGCAAGAAGTGTTTTCATCGAAACATTGTTGTGATACTTTCGCATATGCTGCATTTAAAGATGTTATTACAGCGTTCTTCTCAATCAGTCTCTTAACATGACCTGCTCCTCCTGGAACATTATCATAGATCAAAATATCATAGCTATGCTGCTCTAGATTCAATTCAAGCACACCATCTATGTCATTTCTCTCAATCCCAAGTCCAATACTTATTCCCTCAAGAAATGCATACATGAATGACAACGCAATCGCATAATCTTCCTTCGTAAAGGATCCTAACATAGGAATAGTAAATCGAGCTACATCTGTTTGGAATCTATGTCCAAGCTTAATTACATCATCAGGTGTGCTTGAGTACCATATATTTTTACATCATTCTCAAACAATGAGTGGGAACTTATCAAGAAGTTTGTTGCTTGAGTACCATACATTTTTACATCATTCTCAAACCGTATCCATGCTCCTCAAGGAAGTTGTTCAGCTTGAGTACCATACATTTTTACATCATTCTCAAACAGTAGACATTCCGCTTACAGTTTCAACATTGCTTGAGTACCATACATTTTTACATCATTCTCAAACAGTATCGTCAACTTTGAACCACAAGGTAGTGCTTGAGTACCATACATTTTTACATCATTCTCAAACTGTAGGTGTATACCTCTACTCCTTTTCCTTGCTTGAGTACCATACATTTTTACATCATTCTCAAACTTTGAGGGGTTGGGGGTGACTCTAATCTGTGCTTGAGTACCATACATTTTTACATCATTCTCAAACTTGCTACCGCGTGAATGCCGTAAGTATCTAGCTTGAGTACCATACATTTTTACATCATTCTCAAACCCATACGCTCATCTACATCCTGGAGCATGAGCTTGAGTACCATACATTTTTACATCATTCTCAAACGGAACAATCAGTTTCAAAATGGCGTTCAGTGCTTGAGTACCATACATTTTTACATCATTCTCAAACATGTTTGGTGATGTTGGCTCGGCACAGACAGCTTGAGTACCATACATTTTTACATCATTCTCAAACCATATCCTAAATCATTAAGCTGCTGTACAAGCTTGAGTACCATACATTTTTACATCATTCTCAAACTATTTGATGTTCTGTCTCTGCTTCGTTGGAGCTTGAGTACCATACATTTTTACATCATTCTCAAACAAACATCTTGAAAACTGCGCTTTGTAGTTCGCTTGAGTACCATACATTTTTACATCATTCTCAAACAATCTATCAGTTACAAGCACGAATGCCAAAGCTTGAGTACCATACATTTTTACATCATTCTCAAACCAGACGTTGTAATTGTATGCAGTGGTTCTCGCTTGAGTACCATACATTTTTACATCATTCTCAAACGGTCTGCTTTTCTTTTACGACAGCGTGTACGCTTGAGTACCATACATTTTTACATCATTCTCAAACAGTCTCTGTATTCATGGTGAAACGTGTAAGGCTTGAGTACCATACATTTTTACATCATTCTCAAACTCTGATTGCATTATTTCCAATGCTTCTTTAGCTTGAGTACCATACATTTTTACATCATTCTCAAACCGGATATAAATTGGTTAAATAGTCTTGGTCTGCTTGAGTACCATACATTTTTACATCATTCTCAAACCACCCGCGACACCTGCCAAAGCTGATTAAAGCTTGAGTACCATACATTTTTACATCATTCTCAAACAATAAGTTAGAGCTTCATTCCAAAGATTAAGCTTGAGTACCATACATTTTTACATCATTCTCAAACATGAAAAAGACAAAAGGGGCTGTTGTTTTCGCTTGAGTACCATACATTTTTACATCATTCTCAAACGCCTTTTTTGTATCATAATTAAAATGATACGCTTGAGTACCATACATTTTTACATCATTCTCAAACAATAAGTGAGAGCCTCATTCCACAGATTAAGCTTGAGTACCATACATTTTTACATCATTCTCAAACCTCAAATTCAAAAATAAAATGCTATCATCGGCATAAAAACAAGGTACTCAAGCTTAACTATTCAATAAATTTCACATCCGTCTCTATCTATAATATAACGCATTCCTCCTTCCATGCAACTTCTTTCATGATTTTCAATAAATAATCCCTTTACATCCTGATAAGAAATCTCTTTAATCAATTCCTGCATTTGCAAATCTGTTAAATAGCTTCGAAGATTAATAAAAACAAACACTTTTGTTGCCAAAACATTTACCGCTATCTTTATATAACGTATTATTTGTTCAAAAAAATCAGTTTCCTGTACTTCATACCGAATACCTACTGATTTGAACAATGCAGGCATATCCAAATCCATATCAAATTCCAAAACATATTCTGTATTTTGTTCTAACTCCAACAAATATTCATGTATTTTTCCTGTTAATTCAAGTGTTTTTACATACATCAACTCCGATTTTGACAACTGATCCAATTCTGCATACAACTTATTTAATATCTTCCGTCCATTTATTTCTATCTGAAACGGATTCACAATTATTTCCATGTTTTTTGCAATGTTCAATTCTTTTTCTTTATCAGATAAAACAAATCTCCCCTCTTCTCCATTTTGCTGTAAAAATAATTCCTGCAAGTAATATGCATACAATTTGGGTGACTCTATTATCCATTCAGTAAATACATATTTATCACTTAATACCGCTGTATTTAAATTAGTATGTACTAATTTCATAAAATCACCAACCTTTCATCACTATCTAACACTTCACTTTTAAGTTCTCCGATAATAATATCCATTTTTGCATATTGCTTTTCGGTAACCGTCAATAACTGTATCACCCCCTCCTCTGGTTTATTTTTGTGAATATTTTCAACAATTGCATTTACTGCGGTACTGTTTAAAGCCAATTTGCAATATACGGATTCCTGCAACATTAAAAATCCATTTTTCAATAAAAATTTTCGAAAATGTACATATGCACGTCTATTTTCACTTGTTGTTACCGGCAAATCAAAAAATACCAATACTCTCATAAACCTATAACTCAATTCTGTAAAATCGAATCAGTGAACTGTCATCTCCACTCAAAGCATCGAAAATGCTTTTGCAATATATTTTAATTGCATTATTAACATACTGTATTTTCCCATCAATTTGTACTTCCTGATTCAACACATTTACAAGTTGCATCTTTTCTTCATGTTCAAACTGCTCTAATTTCATTGTTAAGACCTGCCTGTCAACAAGTATTCTGAATGGTTCCATCAAATCCGATGCTAGATTGAACTGATTAAACATGTTGTCATGAAAAACACCTAATTGCGTGATGTAACCATTAGCTACAATTTCCCTTGTAAATGCAGATAAAATAATTGAATATCCGTAGTTCAACGCTGCATTAATCAAATTATCTTCGGTTCTTGTAAACTCTAATCCAAATAAGGCATTAAAATAAACTTTTGCTGCATGCCCTTCTCGATTTGTTCCATCATTCCATGCAATTTCCTTTAAATAAGATTCCAGTAAATCTGATTCTTCCTTTCCCAATAATTCTAACAGTTCCTTTTGTTTCCTGATTTTTTCACTTACAATTTCCGTCCATACTGCTTCCTTTGTATTCTTTTTCCAATTAATCTGTTTTCTCACTTTATTACTGGTATCATGACTTCCATAATAATTAACTAACTCACATGATGGATTCTTTTTTTCATCACAAAATATTACTTTAATCTTCCTTTTTGCAAGTTCAGCAATCAAACTAGCTGTCAATGATACTGCTGTCGACTCAATCAGTATTGTAGAAATTTCACTTAATACAATCTTTGTCACCTCTTCACCACGCACAACCATCTGACCTAACTGTAAATCAAGTTTTGCACGCTTCGAAATAACAACTATGCGCCAACTCATAACTTCAACAGATCAATCTCTTCTTCATAAATTCCCGTTGGAGATTGATTAATAATTGAAATCTGTTTATATTTGTCTATATTCTTATTTATTAAAATTCTTCCTGCTTCCGTTCCGCCTCCTATTTCTCTCAAGTTTTCTCTTGCGCTCCGACATTGCATTATATGTAAAATTTTTTTAATTGTATTACACTGTTCCTCTCTTGACAACTCAATAAATTTTTCTCTACCTTTTTTCACTGCTTCCATTTCTGACGTCAAGATTGCACTATATACTGGAATTTCCAATTTTTTACTTAGTACATCATATACTTGACATAATTCTTTTTCACCCAATTTATCATTATGAGTTATTTGCAAATTTTTATTTTCTGCTTTTCGTTGTAAAAATTTTATAATATTCTTTAGAATAATCGCATTTGTATTTTCAAGCACCAGTTGATTTGCATTCTTAAAAATTAAATAATTTGTTTTACGACCTGAAATCCAAATGTATGATCCATTTATTTTAAATAAAGTATCCGTTTTTATTTTTAAAAGGATTTGAGGATTTATTAGTCCACGTTCTTTTAAATAATATATGATTTTTTCCTTATTATTTTCCAGTGTTTCTCTTAAATATATCGGTATATACTCTATTGTTTTCTTTATTTTTCCTTTTTTATCAATAGATTTTACTAGCAAATAGTAACTTCCAGCAATTTCTGTGTACCCTCCATATTTCTTCAAATTATTTAATCGATTGTCACTCTCTTTAAGCGGTAATTGTCCTTTTCCTTTTTTTATCGGTTGTTGTTTAAATAATCCTCCCTTGACCTCATAGGTTCTTCTTGTAACCAAGATATTATTCTTCTTCATAACGTTCTTCACCGTTACAATCGTACCATTATTACCTGCTTTCCATGCGACCTCCCCATTTCGGATAACGTCTTTGTCTCCTTTAAACATCATCTTCAAATTATAACTTCGTCCTGGATTTTCTTTTATAAACCAAGCTGCATTCTTTGTGAATTTTGTGTAATAAGAATTTCCAACCACAATGTTAAGATATGCATCTTTCGCATGATGAAGATCATTCATATCACGTACTTTTAATAAATCCGGTGTAAAATCTTGTCGAAACTCTGACACATTCTTCGCTTTTACATATACAATCTCCGAATCTGGAAATACCTGTTTTAAAATCTCCGCTACTGCTTTTGTACTTTGTCTGTTTTCTACAAGCTGTCGATTAATAAATCCAGCAAGTTCGTCAGGCGTCAGTGCAGTATTTCTAATTAATCGCTCATACTTTTCTTTCGTAATAAAGCCTTCATCTAATAACGATTTCCAAAATAATTTTCTTGCTTTTCGAATACTTTCTTTAATAGGATACTCGTCAGACTTTGCTGCATTATATTCCTTCTTTACTAACACCCTGTTATTCAAACTATCATCCATAGTCTTTGATTGTGGATAAATATGATCTATATCATACTTTGTGTTGTCCCACAAATCTTCCAACTGAATTATCTCACCTGAATACATACATCGTCCTTTTTGGGTATAGTACAAATATAATTTATCACTTCTCAATTGCTGGTCTTCGTTTTTGTTGAGTTCTTCTATCCAGTCTCTTTCTTCTTCTTTACATTTTTTGTATAAATCAATAAGCTGTTTTTTGCGGGAGTCTCTTCTTTTATCTTTTTGGTTCCCTTGCTCTCCTCTTGCCATCTCTACAAAAACTCGTTTTGGTGCACATCCCATTACCTTTTGTAGCTCTTTCACTACTTTTAAGGTTTGCCAAATCTGTCGTTTTACTGCTGGTGAAACATATAATTCGTCCACTGTTTTATATGACAAATTCTTTTCTTTTCGAATAGAATTATATTCTTCGATTCTGTCCATAAACTGATAATTCTTACTTAGAATCTGCATCAGATTATCATTAGTTTCCCACATAGCTGTGATAACATTCCATACTTCTTCAGTTCCTGGTGCAGGTGTTGTTATATTTTCCAGAAAAGCTTTTGATAATCTTCCCCATCCTTTATATGATAACATGCTGATACTCTTAATCTGCTTTTCTGTTAATTCAGGATGCATTCTCATTACTCTTTGTTTCAATAGTTTCTTATCATCACCAAATAATACAATATTAAGAATAATCTCTTCTTTTTCTTTCTGGCTTAATGTAACCCCTGTAAGTTTTTCCTTAAAGTCATGAAATGCTGTCAATTGAGCTTTAAAATCCCCATCAATTCCAGTAATTTCAACGTTCTTATCCACTATTCCTTCACGAATCAGATAATTTTTCAACTTTTTTATTGTTACCTTTCGATAACAACAAAATACTTCTTTATATAATCGTTGTTTCAACTCTACCGAAATTTTTTCTCCATTTAAGCGCAAATTATTGAGTTCATTAAGTACCATATATTTACTATATAAAAGAGAATCTTTAGGGAGGACATCTTCTCCCAACATATAAGTACATTTATTTGTCATTCGGCGAATAAATTTTTCTGCACTTTCCTCTATATCTATTACATCTTTAAAATTCCATGGGTAAATCTTCTCGTTATTTTTTCTTACTGCCCATGTAAACTTTCCCTCTGTACCTTCTTCATTTCTACCCAGTGGCCCTACATAATATGGAATTCTAAACTCAAATAACTGTAAAATCTTTTCTTTATTTTCCTGCATAAAGGAACTTTTTCCAGACAAATTATCTAATATTTTTCTTAATTCATACATATGAACCTGATAAGGAATTACACTATTTTCTTTATTAACTTGTTTTGGTAAGAAAGTTCCCTGTTCCAGTTCTTTTTCCAAATAAGAAACCACTTCTTGGTCTGAAATTTTTTTAATTACATTCTTTTTCAGGAAATCGTAGAACTCCTCTTTGCTACATTTTTTACTCTGCAAATCATTCTTTTTTCCATTTTTCTTTGTCATTCCTATATAAGCCACATAATTATTCAACTTCTCTTCTGTATCAATAAAAATGTGCTTATACTCCAGTGGCAAATATTTCCGAACTATCTTTTTTAAATATCTTAAATCCGCTTTATGCTTTTCATATAATTTAACCTTTGCTTCTGAAATAGAGGAACTGTCCCCCAAAATTTCAACCAATACAGACCAATCATACACTGCCTTTGCAGATTCAATAATATAATATTGTTCTACAAGATCTGCTTCAACTGTTCCAATATAGTCATCATATCCCGTATCTGAAAATGAAATTTTTGGGTTCTCACATCCATCCAATTCACTATTTTCAAAAATATCTGATAGTTTTACGCTTCCTCCAGAAATCAGATTTAGTATTGCCTTTTCGCATGTTGTTTTTGCATTCAATTGTTTTATTAAGCGACTTTTTTTGACAGATTTTGTATGCATTCTATCCTTTAAAGTATTCTCGATAAATTGAATCTCGTCATCCGATAATTCCAATGTCCAGTTTAGTTCTTCTTTTTTCAAGTTTTCTTCGAGCTGCAAAAATGTCCCTTTAAATTCTTTGATTTTGCTGATATCACCTGATAGCAAAAAATGTCCGCGGTGCTTCATCATATGGTGGAGTCCCAAATATACTAACCTGATATCTGGCATTTCTTCCGTTTCCATCAGCATCTTTCTCAGATGATAGATTGTTGGATACTCTCTATGATACTCTTTGTCTGTGTAATTTTTATCCACAAACAATGCATATGGCAATTCCGGACATTTTCCGTTAATATCTTTTTTATCCTCAGGATAATATTTACTTTCCTTCATCCTTTGAAAAAAGCCCAAATCCACTTTACTGATTTCTTCAGAAAATAATTCCTGCAGGATCTGAATTCGCCAGTTTCTTCTATCTAATCGCCTTCTGGCTATACGAAAACTTCTTCTTTCTTCTGCTGTTAATGCACTTTCAAAAAGCCGTACACCCCATAAAGCTTTTCCATGTCTTCTCAAAATATGATAGTCCGTATCTGTTATTGCCCATCCTAAAGATCCTGTCCCCATATCCAAGCCCATATAGTATTCTTGATTCATCTTTTTCCTCCTTCATAAGTCTATTTCGTATTGACTTTTCTGTCCTTTAGCACTATACTAAAGTTGAGTTTAGTACCATACTAAATTTACATCATAAGTTCAAATAAGAATTTAATTCAAATCGCCACTCCGGTGGTCCACAGTGTGTGGAAAAAGTCTGCAATGCAGACTTTTTTTATGCAACTCAACCTCTAAAAATCCGTCTTGTATATAATTTCAGTATATTCCTATTACAGATTTTTTCAACAGTTTTTAATCCTTCTTCCGTAGTTTTTTGCGTATTTTTTATTCCTCTTTCATTTATCTTATATTTATAATAATGTTATGAGGGTGCGGACAAATGAAAGGGCTTAAAACTAAATGAAATAGTTCAACCGACAAAACTATCAATACTAAAGAAATACAGCATATATCTCATCCTCAACAGATACTTTTCTTTTAGACATAAAATATGCTCCCTCCTAAGTGACAAGTTTTTATTATTTCACTTATCTACCTAGAAGGAAGCATTTCAACACGAGTGACAGCTCTATTATTAAACTTATTATCCCTGATACCTTATTCTCTCAACCAGCGTTTCCTTTTTCAGATTACTGCTTAAAACTAGGGAAAGCACAATCTGCAAAAGACCGACCAGCAAAATCATAGCAATAATTGGTGTAAAATGCAAATGTTCTGTCAATGATGTTTCATAAATTTTTCAACAAGTTCCGCTGATTTCTTAATAATTCTCTGCGTGCACTTCAAAATAGCTCTGCGGATGATTACATACCGGACATACCTCAGGTGCTTTTGTTCCTACCACAATATGTCCACAGTTACGGCATTCCCATACCTTAACTTCACTCTTTTCAAATACCTGTGCAGTTTCAATATTTTTAAGAAGTGCACGATATCTCTCCTCGTGATGCTTCTCAATCTCTCCTACGGCTCTGAATTTTGCTGCAAGTTCAGGAAAACCTTCTTCCTCAGCTGTTTTAGCAAAACCTTCATACATATCTGTCCACTCATAATTTTCGCCTTCAGCAGCAGCTGCCAGATTTTCCTTTGTATCACCGATTCCGGCTAATTCCTTGAACCACATCTTTGCATGTTCTTTTTCATTATCTGCGGTCTTTAAAAATAATGCTGACATCTGTTCATAGCCTTCCTTTTTTGCTACAGAAGCAAAATAGGTATACTTATTTCTTGCCTGAGACTCCCCTGCAAATGCTTCCTGTAAATTTTTTTCTGTCTGTGTTCCTGCGTATTTGTTCGCTGCCATTTCTTTTACCTCCGTTTTCTTCACTACTTTTTCAAAATCTGATGCCGGATGCTTGCACAAAGGACATATAAAATCATCCGGTAATTCTTCGCCTACATATTCATATCCACAAATTCTGCAACGCCATATCGTCTGACCATCCTCCGTTTGTCCAACTGCCTGTGGCTTAGGTTTAATATTATTCTGATAATACTCGTATGTTAGAGAAGGAATATCACTTAAAACTTCCATGTCAGTTATCTCACCAATGAACATTGTATGCGAACCTAAATCTTCTGTTTTATTAACAGTTACAGAAATGTATGCATTGGTACCTTGTGTAATATAATAAATACCATTTGTACCCCTGGCACACTTTTCAAATGTTTCAAACTTATTGGTATCCCTTCCTGATTGAAAGCCAAAATGTTTAAATAATTCAAATTGTGCATTCTGATTCAGGACTGATACTGTAAACCTTCCGGTTCTTTCAATCATGTCATGCGTGTAATTTGTTTTGTTAACGCAGATACTTAACTGGTTTGGTTCTGAAGCTGCCTGAATTGCTGTATTAATAATACATCCATTGTCTTTTTCGCCTTCCCTGGCAGTTAGTACAAACAATCCGTAACTCAACTTATACATTGCTTTTTTGTCCATGTTGTTCCTCCTTTTCCTTTCCCCTGCATTTCAAACAAATACCTTTAAACAAAATATCATAATCCAAAAATTTAATTCCATGAGTGTTATGAATTCTTTCCAACAAGTTCGGTATTTTATCCATATCCACATCTGAAACATTGCCACACTTTACACACCTGACATGGTAATGATTGTTCAATGCAAAATCAAACCGGTTCGATCCATCCGGGACTTCACTTTTTCTTAAAGCACCTTCTTCTATTTGCCATTCATTCTCCTTATTAGAACTTGTTCTTAATAAGGATTATAAATCATTTTATCACTTTTGTCAATAACAGTAACAATTCTTGTTATTATGAAAAGGTGTCCTTTGCTAAGAATACCTCTTTATTTTATTAAGATTTTTTATACAATGTACATTTTTGCAGACATTGTTCAGGTTCCATTATTCATCCTGAATTATTCGCGGTAAAGCCGTGAATAATCTAGGTTCAAGTTTATTTTTCAATAAAATTGGCTGATTTTTAACGTATTTTCATTTACACTGTCAATTTATATGTTGTTGCAAGGTACAACACTGCAACGTTTTTGATTTAGTTGCATCATTTTCAACATTTACTCCTGATCTCCTTCGCGGTAAGCCTGAAGCAGCATTTTCAGTGCTTCGACATCTTCTTTTATCTTCTTTCCTGTATCCGTATCCCGTACCATCAGACGTTCTTTCTCAGTCTCTACCAGCTCCGATTTTGACTCAATATCTTTATTTTCCGTCAATGCCGCAAATACACTCTGGAATGGCTGGTGTGACTTGATCCGGATTCCATGGGAATTGAAGATCAGTGTATATCCTGCAATTCCAGTTGTCTTATGATAACTCTTGCAGAATCCTCCGTCGATCACCATCAGTCTTCCGTTCGCACGAACCGGATGCTCCCCTTTGGAAGTCCGGACCGGGGTATGCCCATTGATGATATGTGATCGTTCAGAATAAAGACCAAACTCATGTAAAATCATATTGCAGACCTTTTCTTCTTCATAAAATCTGTAATATGAGTTCGACTCTTCATGCCAGGTTGCCTCATCCTTCACATAAGTCCGCTCAAAGGTCTTGATATTTCTGCCTGACAAAGGTGATTTTCTACCACACCACAGATACCACATAAAGTCTTTGTCTTTGTCTTTTGCATCCTTTGACCAGGCTCTTCTCGCAATATGCTCCGCATAGTCAAGATAATCCCTTCCACGATAACGCTTCTTTCCAAATACAACTCCTTCAAAGTTACCACTCTCATCAAGTGGCACACAGCCGTGATACAGGAGATTGTTGTTAAAGATCCGATACATACTTCCCTTTTTATACAGGAAATCAATGTGCTGGCGCAGACGGACACTGTTCACAAACGCCATCTCAAGTCCTTCGACTACCTGCTCTTCCTCTTCTGTGAGTTGGTATACATCCTCCAAATTTTCTGCCGCAAAATTGACTGTCGGGAAAGTCTCTTCTTTAATGTCATATTCCCTTCCGTCAATTTCCACCGTCTGACGCGCAACATCGACCTTGTGAAGCAGAAGCTTGTCCTCCATTTTGTAATCCGGATTGCGCAGAATCACCTGTCCTTCCAGTTTGAAAAGAAGTACTGAAATCTCTTTTAAGGCGGCCTTCATCGGATCAATGTCCGGATAAATCTTCTCTGCAAATAAAGTCAGCTTTCGGAGACTGATTCCATAGCTGTTTTCAAGGATCTTCATGTTATCGTATTTCAGATTGTTCCGGATGACCGTTGCAATGCAGGCTCTGCTTCCTGCCGCTGCCCCCATCCAGAGAATATCATGATTGCCCCACTCAATATCGATGGAATGATAAGTCATCAGGAGATCCATGATCCGATCTGCGCACGGTCCCCTGTCAAAAATATCGCCGACAATATGTAAGTGATCCACCGCAAGACGTTTGATCAGACCTGCCAGTACTTCGATAAACTCGTCTGCATTCTGAAGCTCAAGAAGTGTATCCAAAATATTGCGGTGATAGATAAGCTGATTGTCATCCTCATCCTTCTGCACATGAATCAGCTCGTCTAGGATATATGCATATTCCTTCGGCATCGCTTTCCTTACTTTCGAGCGGGTATATTTGGAAGAAAATAACCTTGCGATCTCAATCAGTTTTCCCAGAATCACACGATACCATTCTTCATTGTTCTTCCCTTCTTTTTTGATCAGCGCAAGCTTCTCAACCGGATAATAGATCAGGGTACAGATCTCTTCTCTGTCCAGATCAGATAAGGTATCTCCAAACAGCAGATCCACTTTTTCCCGGATCACGCCAGAACAGTTATTTAATATATGACAAAATGCTTCATATTCTCCGTGCAGGTCACTCATGAAATGCTCGGTTCCCTTCGGCAGACTTAAGATTGCCTTCAGGTTGATGATCTCTCGGCACACAGCCTGCTCTGTCGGGTACTTTTCTGCCAGAAGTTCTAAATATTTTTCATCTTTCATTTTCTTCCTCCATCCGGTTATTTTTTACTTTACATATCCAATAAATACATTTCCGCTTCCGCTTACAAGACCGTTCATCTCATCCGGCGTTGCGGAATGACGTTCTCCGTCTGCCGGATCCAGATAAGCATACTTCGCATCCGTGTATCCGATGACCAGTACCGCGTGATCCACACTGAGCATTGCGATCACCGGTGTCTCATGGCTGATCGTATAGCGGATTTCTTCCGGTGTACATCCGGTCAGATCAAACCCTTCTCCACCGGTTGCTTCTGTCAGGATTTCTGCCGGCGACTTTCCGTTTTCCAGCTCTGTTGATGCATTTATATCTTCTGCGCCTTCTAGCTTCAGGATCCGGTTCAGGCACGCTGCAAGTGTACTCTCACCTTCTCCTGTCCGGAACTCATCCATATTATTTACTTCATAAATATCCGGCGTATTTCCGGACTCCCATACATATTCCTGTGATGAAGAAATGACCACACCTTTTATCTTCTCCGCTTCCTGGATCGCATAAGATGCTTTTTCATACACCCCCTGCAGACTGCCAAGTGCATATACATAATACTGATTCTTTACCTTCGGTTTGTCAAAGCTGACAACCATCGGTTTATCAAACAATACCTGCTTTGGTTTTAAAATTTTTGCTTTGCTGTCTTTGATCCCATTTTCATAAGTCATACGAACCAGAGTTCCCCGCAGATCATCATTGTAGGTCTCAACTGTGATATTGCTCTCTTCCTTCTCCTGATTGTTGGTAATATAATCTGCCGTTGTTGAAATATAGGTATTCTCATTTCTGTTCACCCGATTAAGTGTCATCATATTGTCTGCCACATAGCCATCCAGAATGTAAAAATCCTGTACCTCATAGGTCTTGGCTATCTCCTGTTTCTGCGTGATGATATCCACTTTATACATCGGGTACACACTCTGTCCGGATATATTGGTTCCTGCATCGCTTCCACGCAGCGTGCCATAGGCAAAATCATTCCGGATAAATCCGATCGGTTTGACATATTCGTCTCCTTCGGATGTAATATCAAAGGATTTGCCCGTCTTCAGATTCAGCACGATAATCTTCTGCGACTCATTGATCTTTCCGCCCTCACTCTGGTAAGCAAGCAGATGTCCGTCTGGTGAAACCTGATACTGCCCTTCCTCCAGATCTTTCACCAGCACCTCTCTGGTGTTGTTCTTCAGATTCACAAGATACAATGTACCATCTATCATTACATAAAGATTTTCATCAGAATTGCTGTAATATACAAATTTACCCAGATCCTCTTTCATCAGATAATATCCGTCTTCACTAGGGACAAATGCTTTTTCCGTAACGGAATTTTTTTCTGCGTCAAAATAATAGACTGCTACACCTACCTGCCCTTCATGTACACCTCGATTCATATAACCCACTACAGTAAATGTGGTATTGCCTTTTTCATCTACTGAAATCAGGCGGATATCATGCAGGTCGCATAATGTACGCACATCCATGTTTTCCGCATCTGCGAAGCCGAATACCAGTGACATTTCATCCTCTTTTTTATCATAATGCCAGAGCTGGTTATCCTCTATAAATGCTACAATGGTTCCATCTGTATTAGTCTCATACTCCAGGTCCGTCGGCGCAATCCCAACAAGAACACCTTTCTGGTTCAGCGCAGTTGTCTTACCATCAAATCTCTGATTCATCGTGCGATCATAATCAAGCAGATACTGTTGTGCATCTTCCCCGGTGCGGATCCGGAAGAATTCCTTTACACTGTAAAGCCGATCAGCATAATCAGTATCCCCGGTGCACTTTACCTGGTATTTGAGGACAAGTGATGTGTAATTCTCATTGCATTCCTTAATTTCCCAGTATACATTTCCCGATACCTGCGGTGCAAGCGAACCCCATGTCACCTGTGACTGTGTCGATGCAAGTGTGACCTCCTGATAGGTGGAGCTGTCCTCACTGGAATCTGTTTCCAAATAGCTTTCGACCTTATCACCCTGATTTTCGAGTGCCGCATTGTGGAAATCATTTGCGAAATCCAGGCTTTTCTTATAGTTGCAATCTGCCGAATTCTTGATCCTGGTATAAAAATAAATATTCTGATTATCCAGGTACAAGGTTACTTTCAAAATCCTCTCTTCTTTCAGGATCTTCGTATTCTTGAAATTTAAAGTTACTGTATCCTGAACATCTTTAATGGTTCCCTCCTGAATACATTTTTTCCCATTCAGTGTATATACCTGCCAGTAAACCTTCTGGATCTGGTTATCATATTTTGCAATGTTCATATCCAGCTGGTTATTTGTGACGGGTGTCAGTGTATCACGCATTGAAGTAAGCGTCATATCGCTTTTATATCCCGGCAGTGAGTTCACTTCATATCCTTCTGTCGTAAAGGATATTCTTGGCAATGTCGCACCTCCCATATCTGCACTCATATCAGTGTTGCCTCTGTTCGTCACATAACTGGATACGATAACTGCAAGAATAAATACAGTAGTCAGTACCCCTGTCTTTATTGCTATCTTTTTAAACATTGTAATTATAGTCCCCTTTATCTTAATTTGCTAAATTTATACTCCTTTTTCTCCCTCTTCATTCTGCTGATCCAATAATCTCCCCAGCATTGGATCGATGTGAAGCATTTCTTCACATGTGCGGATTGCCTCTGTATTTTTCCTTTATTTCCCGTGTAAATGGCCCGTATCAAAATATTCTTCGGTGTATGCTCCATATCGATAAACTCCAGGATCTGTGTGTCATATCCCTCCCTCTTGAGATATTCTGCACGCATAGCATCCGTGACAAGAGCTGCCATTCGCTCTTTGATCAGTCCGTAAGAAAACAGCGGTGCAAGTGTTTCATTTGCAATCTGACGGTTCACTTCATGCTGACAGCACGGAACCGAAAGAATGACCTTCGCTTTCCAGCCAACTGCTTTTGCAAGTGCAAAATCGGTAGCGGTATCGCAGGCATGCAGCGTCACGACCATATCCACTTCATCAGAGCCGGTATAATCTGCAATATTTCCTTCCATAAACTTCAGTTTTCTATAGCCATATTTTTTTGCAAGCTGGTTGCATGCATAAATGACATCCGTCTTCAGATCCAGTCCGATGATCCGGATATCATAACCTTTTAACTCATGCAAATAATAATAAATTGCAAATGTCAGATAGGATTTACCGCATCCAAAATCCAGAATCGTTACTTCCCTGTCCTTCGGGAGCTCCGGAAGAACATCCTCGATAAACTCCAGGAAACGGTTGATCTGGCGGAACTTATCAAACTTTGTCCGCACGATTTCCCCTTCTTTTGTCATAACTCCCAGATCCTGTAAAAATGGAACTGCTTTTCCTTCCTCCAGGATATAATGCTTCTTCCGGTTGTGTGACAGATCAATCTCTTTGAACCTCCCGGTCTGAAGCCGTCTCTGAATCGTCATTTTCCCTTTTTTGCTGACCAGAACCTGATAGCGGAATTTTCTCGTCTCCATCTGCATCTGTTTGAATTCCTGCATGGCATTTTCAATATATCCTGCTGCTTCTTCTTCATTCAGATTGTGGTGAAATACCTGGTTGTTCCGGTGCTCTTCGCACTGGTACAAAATATTGTCTTTATGCTCCACAGGGCGGATCTTAATCTTTACAATTCCGCCTTTTTCACGTGGATTGCTGATTATTGCTGATAAAAATTCTTTATTTAAACTCTTTTTTAAGATATTATTCAATGATTCCATTTTAATTTCCCCTTACATTTTAGGTTATATGTACGAATCCAGTTTTTATTGTAAAGCGAAATAAAATAGAGCGCAAGGGAAATTTCCCTTACGCCCCATATTTACCTGTTACTGTTCGACTTCCTGATAGACATCTTCCGTTTCTTTTGGAACCGGGAAACGGATCAGTACCTTGAACAGATCTCCGTCGAGATATAACTCGAATTTTCCCCCTTGAAGCTTTGTCAGATTCTGTGCAATCGAAAGACCAAGCCCGCTTCCTTCCGTGCTTCTGGATACATCTCCGCGGATAAATCTTTCTGTCAGCTCATCTGCCGAAATATTCAGCGGCTGCTCTGATACATTCTTGATCGTAAACTGTACTTCCTCACCTGTCTGAACCAGATCCACGTAGACCCGGCTTCCCTCCATTGCATATTTTGCCGCATTGTTAAATACATTTGCAAGAACTCTCCACATTCGTCTGCCGTCTGCGTAGATTGTTGCCGGTTCGGTCGGAAGATTCATGATCATTTTCAGATTCCTTGCCTCAAATTTTTCTTCAAACTCTGCACTGGTCTGGTTAACCAGCTCAACCAGATTCAGATTCATCATTTCCAGGCTGATATTGCCACTGCTTACCTTGGAAGCTTCTACCACATCCTCGGTAAGTGTCTTCAGACGATATGCTTTTTCTTCCAGAACCTGAAGATAATTCCGGATCTTCGGATCCTCAAAATCCTCTCTCTTTAAAAGGTCCACATAATTAATGATTGATGTAAGCGGCGTTTTGATATCATGGGATACATTTGTGATCAGATCCGTTTTGAGGCGTTCATTTTTTACGCTCTCTTCTACCGCCCGGTCCAGTCCATCTCCGATCTTATTGATGCTGACTGCTGCTTCAAGCTGTCCGCCTTTGAGTCCATTTAACGGAATCTGATAATCAACCTGACCGTCTGCGATTGCTTTTACCCCTTTGATGATCCGCGCTCTTCCGATGGCTCTGCGCATCAGGCAGAAAAATGCCCCCGCCTCTGCCGCAAGCATTACGAACAGCCAGATTCCCGGCTCCCACATGGCGATCGCGATCCAGTGAACTACAACCAGTACTCCAAACAAAATCGCAGCTTTCCAGACCTCCCCCAGATGCCGGATTCCAATCCGGACGTATTTGATGATCAGACATAAAATACTGTTCTTCCACAAGGTCTTTGCCTTGATCCTTCTTACCATTCCAAGCCAGAAAGTAAGTCCTGTCATGCAAACGCTTACCGCAACAATCCCTGCAAAAATCAGTACCGATGTGCCATTGAAACCATCTCCGCTAAACCAGACTCCGTTCAGCAGACTGTAACTTAAACTGATTTCCCCGTAAATACATATCACCATAACTGCAACCGACAAAAGAATAAAGAGTTCTGTCTTCATTTTATCGACCCGATTTAACACAATGCCTTCTTCCCGGTTTGATCTGCCTGCAACAATTGTCAGCCATGCCAGAATTACAAGCATTGCAAATCCGGTTGCAATCGCAATCCAGAAGGTAAATCTTACCTGCGGTGCATACTCCTGATAAATCTTGCTCTCCTGATAAAAGTCATCCTGGATTGAATAGGAAGTATCTACCGCGAACACGCATTCATAATTATCCATCCACATATTGCCACCGATCAGTGATTTCCACTGTGATCCGTCCATATCAATATCACTCTGGTACTCAGTAAGCTTTGGTGTGGCAACCGCATATACTCCCAGCTTTTTCATACTTTCCAGATTCTTTTCCCATTCATCAAATCTCTGATATGCAAGACGGTTGGTATAAACTTTTTTATTGTCCAGATCTACAATCATATATGCAAGATTGGTATTACCTTCTTTATATTCTTCCGTTACATACTGCCACGTCAAAAAATTATCCCGTACACTGTCCACAGTATTTCCAAGCATGGACATCGCATCACTTAACTTGCCGTTCCATCTGGAATCCTTGTTCACAACTTCCAGAAGATTCTTCGCGCCCACCGGTGCACAGTTTTCGGAAACTTTTTCTCCGTCATACCGCCAGCACTTTGTGTAGACCTGGCGATTTTCACTGTCCAGAATATTGCGGTAAATACTTGCGGAGCTCTCGATCCAGTCATTGATCAGAGAATCGATCACTTCTCCGGTGCTTTCCAGTGAATATTCATCTTTTGCCTCATCCATATTACCAAACTGAAGGTTCCCGTTTTTAAATTCTCGACGAAATTCTTTTTCATAGTAATAATGGTAGGTTCCGTCATCCTTCTGGCAGACGATGATCTCATCATCATTGTCTCCATCTGCCATCTTGGTCCCGTCTGCGTAGTACATCTCCTGATCGTTTTCCCAGTAATTCACAAGATCACCAAGACGGTATGCAAGCCCATTTACATTTTCATTTGAAATCTTACGATCTGAATCATATTCTTTCAGATCTACAATTCTGTTTTCATCATATTTTCCTTCTGTTTCAAAATTGCTGTCGTATCCTTCCGCAGCCGCAATATCATTTGCAGCACTCATTAGCTTGTCGGTAAACCCTTTTGACTGTTCATACTTCTTATGTGGCTTTTCAAACAGGATTCCTGCCAGATTATCGCCCGGATAACTGAATGTAAAAACCAGACATGTGATCATCACCACCGCTAAAATATGCTCCAGTACGATCAGGATTCCTTTACATGGTGCGCTCTGATACCATTTGTTATTCATAAGACCTCCTAACCGATCTTCTCTACCTTATATCCGACACCCCATACTACCTTCAGGTAACGTGGCTCTTTCGGATTGATTTCGATTTTCTCCCGGATATGGCGGATATGTACGGCAACGGTATTGTCCGCTCCGATCGCTTCTTCATTCCAGATATTTTCGTAAATCTGATTGATAGAGAACACCTTTCCCTGATTTTTAACGAGTAACAGTAATATATTGTATTCAATCGGTGTCAGCTTCACTTTTTCGCCGTCCACAGTCACTTCTTTCAGATCATCCCTGATCACAAGTCCCCCGGTCCGGAACTCACTCTGGTTGTCAGATCTCGCCGTACTTCCAAGCTGGGTGTAACGTCTGAGCTGGGATTTTACCCTTGCTACCAGCTCCTACGGATTGAACGGTTTGGTTATGTAATCATCTGCACCGATATTCAGTCCTAAAATCTTGTCCGCATCCTCTGATTTGGCGGATAAAATAATAATCGGGAGGCTCATGTTTTCCCGGATCTTGAGTGTCGCCCGGATTCCGTCCAGCCGCGGCATCATCACATCCATGATCAGAAGATCAACTTCATTTCTTTTCAATACCTTGATCGCTTCGTCGCCATCATACGCCTTCAGGACTTCGTATCCTTCCTGCGTCAGGTAAATATCTATTGCTTCTACAATGTCTTTATCATCATCACATACTAATATTTTCGCCATCTTTTTTCACCTCCTCTATACTATACAAGATTAACAGAGATTTTTTAAGAGATAGAGCGGGATTTTCTTAAGAATTTTTTGAGATTTGAAAATGTGGTGCGAGATGATCTATATTTGTCAGATACAGATTCTTGTGCAAGCACCAATCTGCACCTGACTCATCATATACGCAAAAAAACTCCCGGCAAGTTTTACTTTACCGGAAGTTTTCTCTTGTGAGGTAATATTTATGATTTCTACTTTTCGTCTTCTCTGTGATCTGCTTTTATATTGCGGTATCCTGCGATCAGTCCAAATCCGATCAGTCCAACACCTACGATCAGAAACAGAATCGTCGCCACGATCATAACAAGCTGTTCATTACCATGACTTGTGGAAATCGCCCTGAACATCTGGTATGCCAGTGTCAGCAGATAAAACCCGGCCATTGCATAAATCGTCAGTCTTGCATTTTTCTTCCATCCGTCATTCTCCGGCATCTTATTCTCGTCCATAACATTTCCCAGCCTTTTCTTTTTATTTTCTTACCAGATATTTTCTCATATCAATTGCACATGCGATCAGAATAATCAGACCTTTGATCACATACTGCATATTCTGACTTACTGCCAGGAACTGCAGTGCAACGAAGATGATTCTCAGAATGAACACCCCTAAAACAACGCCGCTGATCTTACCGGTACCACCTACAAAAGATACACCACCGATTACACAGGCAGCAATCGCATCACACTCGTAGTTCAGACCTGTATTTGCCTGATTGGAACCGATACGTGCAGATTCAATGAATCCAGTGATACCATACATGCATCCTGCAAGTGTATGTACCAGAATGGTTGTTCTCATAACATTTACACCAGATACATTGGCAGCTTCCGGGTTGGAACCAACTGCGAACATATTCTTTCCAAATGTTGTCTTATTCCACATGAACCACATGAATACAACTACGACACAAGCGTACCATACATAGTTCGGTATCGGAACGCCACGGATCTTTAAGAAACTTCCTGTTACAAAATTCTTAAAGGATTTGTCCAGTCCGGAAAGTGGCTGTCCGTTGTTACCGTTCAGCATAATGTACATCAGAAGAATTCCGTATACGATCAGCTGTGTTGCCAGTGTTACAATGAATGGATGTAAGTGGAATTTCGCTACGAAGAATCCATTTACCCATCCAACAATACCTCCGACTACGATTACGATCAGAATAACCAGTGGTATCGGAAGAACCGGAAGATCCGGGAAAATTTTGGTTGCATAAGTTACTGACTGCAAAAGTGATGCAGAAATACATGCTGTAAGACCTACAACACGTCCGGCTGAAAGGTCTGTACCGGTAAGTACGATCGTTCCTGCAATACCACACGCGATCGGAATGTTCGCTGCAGACAGCGAGATAATGTTAACAATAGATGCCACGCTCAGGAATCTGCTGTTCTGTGTGTAAGTGTAAATAACTGCGATAATGATCAGAAGATAAATCGCATTATTGATAAGTCCTTCTTTCCACGCTTTTGCCTTGTCTGCGGAATCCAGTGCTTTGTATTCTGCATAGCGTGATTTTATATTTGCAAATGCTTTCATCTGGGAAGCCTCCTTCTTTTTGTTTGAAAATTACACATACTTTGCTGCGTAAGTCATGATCAGTTCCTGCGTCGCCTCTTCAGCGTTAATCTCTCCGGCAAGTCTTCCACCGGACATAACCATGATACGGTCACAGATTCCGAGAAGCTCCGGCATTTCTGAAGAAACTACAATAACTACTTTGCCGCGGTTCGCAAGATCAATGATGAGCTGATAGATCTCATACTTTGCACCGACATCGATTCCTCTTGTCGGCTCATCCAGAAGCAGTACTTCCGGATCGGTAAGAAGCCATCTTCCAAGGATAACCTTCTGCTGGTTTCCACCGGAAAGTGCACGGATCTTTGTCTCCTGCGACGGTGTCTTTGTCCGCAGCGCATCAATATATTTCTGCGTATCTTCTTTCATGGATTTTTCACTCAGATAAAATCCTTTTTTGTGTCTCTTTAAGCTGGAGATAACGGTATTTTCACGAATGTTCAGGATGCCGAAGATACCGGTTGCTCTTCTCTCTTCTGTCAGAAGTGCAAATCCGTTCTTGATCGAATCCTGTGCATTCTTATTGCTGACTTGTTTTCCGTCAAGTTTTATCGTTCCTGATTTCCTGGTTGCAATTCCAAAAATTGTCTCCAGAGTTTCTGTACGCCCACTTCCGTCAAGTCCGGCAATTCCAAGAATTTCTCCTTTTCTTGCTTTGAAGGAAACATCATTCAGGATCGAATACATTCCGGAAAGGTGTTCCACTTCAAGCGCTACATCGCCCGGTTTATTTGTCTTTGGCGGGAACTGATTGGTAAGCTCACGTCCAACCATCAGACGGATGATATCGTCCATCTCCAAATCATCTGCTTTCTCTGTTGCTACCCAGGTTCCGTCACGCATGATCGTGATTTCATCTGAAATCCGTTTGATCTCTGCCATTTTATGTGAAATGTAAATGATTCCGCATCCTCTCTTTTTCAGCATCTCAATGATATCAAACAGATGCTCTACTTCCTGCTCTGTAAGGGAAGAAGTCGGCTCATCAAATACGATGACTTTTGCATTCACAGATACTGCTTTTGCAATCTCTACCATCTGTCTCTGTGATACCGGCATCGTACTCATGATCCTTTTTGGATCTACATCAATTTTCAATTCTTCAAATACTTTTTTTGTGTCGTCATAGATTTTTTTCTCATTTACCATGACGCCGCCCACTTTCGGGTAACGTCCGAGCCAGAGATTATCCATGACGTTTCTTTTGAGCGCCTGGTTCAGTTCCTGGTGAACCATTGCAACTCCATTTTCAAGAGCTTCTTTCGAATTCTTGAAATTAATCTCTTTTCCCTCCAGCTCAATCTTGCCACTGTCTTTGTCATAAATTCCGAAAAGGCATTTCATCAGTGTTGACTTTCCGGCTCCATTTTCACCCATCAGTGCATGGACAGTGCCTGCTTTAACTGTCAGGGACACATGATCTAATGCTTTTACGCCCGGAAATTCTTTACAGATATCCGTCATCTGCAGTAAAACATCCTGTTTCATAGCTGTCCTCCTGTCTCTCATCTTCTAATCTCGCATACCTTTCGAACCTGCCACTATGCAGTTCCATCCGGCTGCGTCACAACTTTGGAAAAGGTGGCTGGCCAACCACCTGGCCGCCACCTTTATTTTTTACATTTTTATTTTCCTGAGTATTCCTGGTAAGGAATGAAGATCTTGTTGCTTACTTTATCAGAAATGTTGTAAGAATCTGTTCCATCCATCAGATCTTTTCCATCTGCTGCATTCTTAGCAAGATCTGCGATACAAGCTGCCATACCATCTGCATCCTGTTTAACAGTTGCTGTCATCTTGCCATCTCCGATCAGCTGTTTTGCTGCATCTGTAGCATCAACACCAAATACCGGAATCATCTTTCCGTCTTTGCCTGTTCCAAGGTTGTATCCCTTATCATTCAGAGCTGAGACTGCACCCTCTGCCATACCGTCATTGTTGCAGATAACAAGTTCGATCATGTTATTGCTTCCTTCGTTGTACTGGGAAAGGTTGGTTGTCATATAGTTGTTTGCTGCTGTTGCACTCCAGTTACCATCCTGGTCAACCTGGTATTTGTCACTGTTAGAAGCATCGAAATATTCCAGTGCCGGTTTGCCAGCTTCTGTGATGATCTTGTCTGCATCTTCTACAGCAAACTGTGTACGGTAAATAGCTTCTGCATTTCCAAGCTGTCCCATAAACATTGCGTAAGAGATTTTTCCATCTCCGTTGAGATCCATTTCATCAAAATGTTCTACTACATAGTTACCGATCATTTCACCCTGCATATGTCCTGCTTCCGGAGCGTCTGTTCCTACGAATGCACACTTGTCATAGCTTCCAAGTACATCTCCTTCTGTTTTGTCATCTTCGACTGCACGGTTAAAGAAGATAACCGGGATTCCTGCTGCTTCTGCTTTTTCAACGATCTGTGAAGAAGCATCTACAGAACCGGATGTAACGATGTTAACGATCAGTGCTGTAGCACCTGTCTGGATCGCTGTATCAATCTGTTCGTTCTGTGTTGTCTGGTTACTGTTTCCATCATAGTCCTGATATTCAACGCCCATCTCGTCAAGTTTTGCATCGAGTGCTGTACGGACAGATGCAATGTAAGTATCAGAATAGGTATAGTAGAATACTGCGATATTAGCGTCTGATGATTTCTTATCACTGCTTCCACCATCACTGTCACTCTTACCGGAGCCCCCGCATCCTGCAAGCATTCCAAGTGCCATCACACCTGCGAGCATCGCTGCTACAATTCTTCTTTTCATAATTTCGTTCCTCCTTGTATAACGTTTACTTGATGATACGAGTATAACAAGAAGAAAATAAAATACCCATGTGAAAAACTACGAGGGGTTTGTGAATTTCAACGTTTATATAAATTTTTACTTAATTTCGTCCATAAATGTTTCAAATGCCCAATTCTTCAAAAAGCTGTAGTCCAAATATTTTTCAGACTACAGCTTCTATACTTCCGAGCAGCTACAAACATTCCACCCGTTACTTTTCTTCAAATGAAAACAGCGCCTTCTGGCTCTTATCATCATACATATTTTCTCTTGTCACCAAAATACTGCTGGTTGCCGTCTCTTTCTTTTCCGGCTTCTGACCATTCAGTAGTGTATTGATCTGCTCAATCCCCAGGTATCCCATCGCATATGGGTTTTGGACGATCAGCGCATCTACATTTCCTTTTTCCAGCATTCCAATGGATTTTACGTTACTGTCAAACGCAACAACCTGCGTCCGCTCTCCGGCGCCAAGTGCTTCTACCGCATCCCCGACTCCAAGTGTTGTCCATTCATTAAATGTCACGATCACATTGATCTGCGGATTGTCAAGCAACATCCTCTCGGTGCCCTCTCTTGCGTCGGTGATCGTAGACTTCACATTGATGGACGCCGTAATATTTGCCCGGTCATCATTAAGAACCGTATCCCGGAATCCCTTTTCACGAAGCTGCCCGTTCTCCGTACTCTTATCAAAATTTACGATTCCGATATTTAGATTTTCCGCCGGATTACCAAGCACTTCTTCTCCTGCCATACATCCGGCTTCATAATTGTCTGTACCAATATAGCATTCCACAGCCTCACTGTTTACCGGACTGTCCACAACCACAATTCTGATTCCTGCCTTTGCCGCACGGTCGATTGCTTCCGCATTCTTTTCAAAATCAATGGCAGAGAACAGAAGTGCATCTACCTGTTCCCGGATTGCCCGGTCTATCATTTCATTCTGCGCCTCATAATCTTCCTCACCGTCTCCATCCGGTCCTTCGCACACCAGATCCAGATTATATTCCGCACTTGCCGCACCGGCTCCCGCATATGCGGACTGCCAGAAAGAAGAATCCATGGATTTTGTCAGAAACACTACTTTTTTCTTCTCGATGACGCTATTTGTACTGCCTTCTTTTCCTTCCCAAAGTCCGTCACCCGTCAGGACAAAAAACAGAATTGCAAGTAGGATCACACCTGCACCAATTGCAATAAATGGTTTTCTTCTACTTTTTCTCATATTCTTCCTCCCTGACCTTCGGCATACGGATCGTCACACAGGTCCCTTCATCCAGCTCACTTGTGATATTCAGTCCATAATTGCTTCCAAAATAAATCTTGATCCGGTCATTTACATTCTTGATTCCGATTCCGGTACGGTCTCCCGGCTCTTTGCGCAGAATCTCCCGGCACTGTTCTTCCGTCATACCGATTCCGTTATCCTCCACCTGGAAAATAATATCTTCTCCGTCCTCAAAAATACGGATCCAGATCTCACCCTCATCGATCATCTGCTTTACACCATGATAAATTGCATTCTCGATAATTGGCTGCAAAGTAATTTTGTTACAAAGATACGAAAGACACGACTCTTCCACCTCAAATGAATAGGTAAATTTGTTCTTATACCGATAATTTTCAATCTTCAGATAACTCTTTGCATGTTCCACTTCTTTTTCGATCGGAATCAGCTCATGCCCTTTACTGATACTGATACGGAACAGCCTTGCAAGTGCCGTAACCATCTCTTCTGCATCTTCATTTTTCCCGTCTTCACACATCCATGCAATCGCATCCAGTGTATTATACAGGAAATGTGGATTGATCTGCGCCTGAAGCGCTTTCAGCTCTGTTTTCCGCAGTGTGATTTCTTCCTGTCTGACCTGCTCCATCAGCTTCTGGATCTTCACAACCATGTGTTCAAATGAGTTGGATAAAGTCGTGATCTCTGTAGTTCCCGCCATCGGCTCAAATACAAAATTTTCAGCATTTTTTTCAAACCGGTGCATGTCATCAGCAAGCTGCCTTACCGGTGCTGAGAACAGTTCTGAAAATGCCCATCCGAGAAGAAAGACTGCTCCCATAACCAGACACAGGACGATCAGAAGTCTGGATACCGCACTGCTTACCTTCTCCGTAATCATTTCATCTACATAGCAGACACCTACAATTTTCCAGTCACAGTTCTCCAGATTTTTCACAGTATAGATCGCCTGTTCCTGAATATGTGTCCCTTCTTTTAAATCCATTCCCTTCTCTTCTTTTAACCCGGAATAAATGAGCTGCTGCTGTGGATGATAGATCAGATTGCCTTTTTTGTCCGCAATATAGGCATAGCCGTGCTGCCCGATCCCTACATCATCAACATAATTGGCAATGTCAGAAAAACGGATGTCAATATTTACCTGTATACTGGTTCCGTCTTCTTTCTGAATCTTCTGGTAAACGGTTACAACCCATGGATAATATCCCTCAAACAAAGATTCCACATATGGTTTGGTTATACGCAGTCTGCCATCGTCATCTTCCATTTCGGTACTCTGAACAATACGATAATTCTCTTTCAGCTTCTGCCCTCTGTTCCAGTAACGCAGAAGCTCCCCATCTTCACCACAGATTGTTACCGCTACTACATCGGAACGGATATTTACCAGATTCTGGATATATTCCTCAGAATGATTATTCTCATGACGCATTCTCGCCACGATCCCTTCCAGTATGATCCGCATATCCTGTGTATAATTCTCAACCGTATTCTGTACCTGTTCACAGCTCTGGGAACTGCTTGTCACTGCACTTTGCTCCATTGCATTCCGGTAAATCTGAACAAAAATAAGCGTTGCAGCCACTACCGAAGTCAGGACGATTCCCATTACCATTGCAATAAACACACCGGAAATAGATATATTCCATCCCTTGTGCTGATCTGCTTCTTTTTTACGCCTGTTCATGTTCCCTCCTGTATTTGTTCGGTGATACTCCAGTCAGCTTTTTGAAGCAGTGGCTGAAATAATACTGATCCTTATAACCACACAGCTCTGTAATCTCACCGATCTTCATACCGGTACACTGCAGAAGCTCCATTGCCTTTTCAATTCGTTTTTTTGTCAGGATCTCAACCAGTGAACTGCCTGTCGTCTTTTTTATCAGACTGCTGAGATAATTCGGCGACACCCCGATCTCTTCACTGATGATCATAACAGACAGATCCTGTTGGGCATAGCGGTCCTGTATGATCTGCACTGCCTGCTCGCAGATCACCTCGCTGCTCTTCTTTCTCTGATCCATAAGCATTTTTTTAGCCTCCATACACAGCATTTTTATGATCTGAAAATTCTCTGCCATACGTTCCATTTCACGCATCTGCTGCATGGAATATTTTTTCTGAAGAACTTCTACACCACATTCCCCGATTGCCATATAAATAACCTTATATACTGCCGCCCCAATCTCGGTCAAAAGTATCGTACTAAGTACCAGTGTATTCTTGCCTCCATTTCGCAGCTTCTTTTCCAGATCATCCAGATAAATCTCCAGATCCTCTGCCATTCCACCACGTAAAAAATTCTCCATCGTTGCTGTAATTTCCTGTATTTCTCCCTGTTCCAATCCCGATCCGTGCTCTGCATCGGAAATGAAATAGACACTGCTTTTATCCTTTCTGGAATAACTGAGCGCATTCATCGCCTCCAGATAGCTCTCTCTGCATTTTCCAAGAGTATTCACACTCCTGCTTACCCCGACCTGACAGCAATATCCCATAATACGCTCCACACTCTGAACAATTTCTTCTACAATAATATGTAAATACTTACCCATACCTCCCGGAGTCGTCGCGATCAGCGATACCACTCTTCCTTCCAGATGGCAACTTACATAATGAACATATTTTTTCAGGATCATATCAACTGCATTTACACTGCTATAGCTTGTCTGATCCTTTCCATTTGCATCACGGATTCCGGTTACAAGCACCACATACTGCATATTATCCGGCTTTGGATTACGGATCAGCTCACATTCCTCTGCCCGCTCAAGAAGTGCCTCTTCGGACACCCGTTCATTCTGAAAGCTGTCGAGCAAAAGCGGAATAAGGAATTGCGTCTTGCGGATATCCAGCTTCTCTTTTCTTTCTTTTGTAAATTCTTCCACTCGCTGATCCATGGCTTTTTTAATCTTTATCAATTCCGCCTCGATCTCTTTTGCTGAAATTGGCTTCAGCATATAACTTACAATATTATATTGAATTGCCTGCTGCGCATAGGTAAAATCATCAAATCCACTTAAAAATGCGATCTGTACCATCGGGCAAACTTCCCTGACCGCCCGTGCCAGCTCAATCCCCGATAAAAATGGCATCTTGATATCGGTAAGGAGCAGATCTGGTTCCAGCTTTTCAACCAGTTCCAGCGCGTCTGCACCATTTTCAGCTTCCCCGACCACTTCAAAACCAATCTCTTCCCACTTTACCCTGCGAACAAGACTTCTGCGGATTTCCTCCTCATCATCAGCAACAACAACTGTATATTTCATATTTCTCCCTTTTTCCCTTACTGTCAAACTTTCATCTGGTTACAGTTTCTCTTTTTATATTATAGAAGATTCATATCCACTTTTCCATAAATATATCTCCACTCAAATTTGTAAAATTCTACGATTGTATACACAACAATAGTATAAAAAACGGACAGGCTGAATAGCTTTTCAGTCTGTCCGCTTTTTACATCTTCTTATGCTGTTTTAAAAATTACATTTTTATAACGATTCAATGCAGTATAAAGGACTAATCCAAGCACACCACATCCGACAACTTCTCCGACACCAACTGTCAACATCATAAACGGAATCGGAAGTGCTACTCCATATCCGTAACGAAGTACAAACGGAACGATTACTGTGTTAGCAATAATCGGTGGTAACGGTGCAAGGAAACGGTTTTTGTTACGAAGCTGATAAGTAAAAAATGCTCCGATCAAAGTTGCAATGCTTCCGAAAATGATATCCGGCAGGATTGCTCCTCCGAGAATGTTTCCAACAATACATCCAACGAAAAGTCCAGGAATCGCTGCCGGTGTAAATACCGGAAGGATCGTAAGTGCTTCTGCAATACGTATCTGTACTTCTCCGAATGAAAATGGTGCAAATACATAAGTAAGCACCACGTAGATTGCAGCGATCATCGCTGCCTGAGTCATAAATGCTACATTCTTGTTCTTCATATGAAATTCTCTCCTCTAGTTTTGTTTTACGAGTGGAAGGTCACGAACACTCGATTCATTTTACGCCGGGAATCGGCGAAAGCCTTATAAGACCTTGGTTTTTCAGGCTTTGCAACGAGTAGAAGTATAGCACAGCAAAAACGCAAAATCAAGGTCACATTTTGATCATCTTTCCAAGATATAAAAGGGGGCTGCCTTAGAATCCCATCATGCTGAGTACCCCATAACATCCAATGGCGATGAGCGTAAATAAAGTTTCAATAATGGCTCTGGCTTAATCCTTTATCTTTTGCTTACTCTGCATTAAATACTTATTTTCTGAACCTTTCATTGAAACAAAAAATCTCCGGCAATGGAGATACTATATTCATACCTGCACTGTCGGAGATTTAAATATACTGCTAGTTTATCTTATTTATCCTTCCAGGTTCTCTGCGATCTTACGTGCTACATACACGCCGCTTGCAGATGCATGGGAAAGGGAATGGGTCACGCCGCTGCCATCACCGATGATATAAAGTCCTTTGTGACGGCTTTCCAGGTTCTCGTCTACATCTACTTCCATGTTGTAGAACTTAACTTCTACACCATAAAGCAAAGTGTCATCATTTGCAGTTCCCGGTGCGATCTTATCCAGGGCATAGATCATTTCAATGATGCCATCTAAGATACGCTTTGGAAGAACAAGGCTTAAGTCGCCAGGTGTTGCAGAAAGAGTAGGCACAAAGGTATTTTCCTCAATACGCTTTGGAGTGCTTCGTCTTCCGCGGATCAGGTCACCGAAACGCTGTACGATAACACCACCGCCTAACATATTAGATAGACGGGCAATGCTTTCGCCATAGCCGTTGCTGTCCTTAAACGGCTCTGAGAAGTGCTTGGAAACTAACAGTGCAAAGTTGGTGCATTCTGTCTGCTTTTCCGGATCCTCGTAGCTGTGGCCGTTTACAGTAACGATGCCATTGGTATTTTCATTTACAACAATGCCCTTAGGGTTCATACAGAAAGTACGTACATTATCCTCAAACTTCTCTGTACGGTATACGATCTTGCTTTCGTACAGTTCGTCTGTTAAATGGGAGAACAGCACTGCAGGAAGCTCTACGCGCACGCCCAGATCCACACGGTTGGACTTGGTTGGGATATCCAGTTCCTTACAGATATGTTCCATCCACTTGCTGCCGCTTCGTCCTACAGATACGATACACTTCTCGCAGTCATAAGACTTGTCATTGCTCCATACTCTGTATCCGCCATTTTCCAGGCACTCAATATGGCTTACAGGAGACTCAAAATAGAAGTCCACATGCTCTTTTAACTCATCATATAACCGGCCTAATACAACCAGGTTGATATCGGTTCCCAGATGACGTACAGAAGCATTTAACAGCTTCAGACGGTTCTGTAAACAGACTTTCTTTAAATTAGTTCCGGCTGTAGAATACATCTTGGTGCCTTCGCCGCCGTGTGCCATGTTGATGTCATCTACATACTGCATCAGCTCAGTAGCAGCCTTCTTACCAATATATTCGTACAAAGTACCGCCAAAATCATTGGTAATGTTATATTTACCATCAGAGAATGCGCCAGCGCCGCCGAAACCGCTCATAATAGAGCAGGACTTACACTTAATGCAGGCTTTCACCTTTTCACCGTCGATTGGGCAGTGACGCTTCTTTAATGAATATCCGGAATCAAATACAGCAATCTTCTTATCGCTGCACTTCTTCATCAGCTCATAAGCAGAATAAATTCCGCCAGGACCGGCCCCCACAATAATTACATCATATTTCATTCTCAAAACTCCTTTTTACGGTAAACATATTGATTTATAACGTTTCGCTCCCATTCCCATAAAAATGGGCTACCTTTCTATTCTACCGTGTTTTGAGAAAAACTACAATAACAAAATCCCCTTAAAACCGCTTAAAAACAGGAAATACACTCAGGAACCAGGGCTTCCCCGCAGTGTTCCCTTACATAAGCCCTTAAGCGCTCTGTATCAGCTTCAGAAACGCCCCATACATCTGCCTGGAGTACCAGTTTATTGCCTTCGCCGTAGCGGACATAGGCCTCTGCCTTTGTAACACCGTCTGCGCTCTCTAAAGTCTGCTCCAGCTTATAAAGATCTAAGAACTTTCTGCCGGTAAGACCTTCCCGCATCACAGTGCGTCCGCCCTGTTCCAGAAATTCCAGGCGGCCGTCCGGCATGATACGTGCTTCCCTTCCTGTCTGGTACAGCATTCCCGGTCCATAAGGATTGGTGATCTTATCACTCCATCCAAGGGTAGGATGATCCATGATATACAGCTTGCCCCAGGCTCCAAATGGCTGTTTGCGGCAGCTTTCATCCAATACATATGCCTTTACCTGTTCATTTTCATCCACTCCCGGAATCAGCTCACAGCCGGCTGCTTCGTTGACTTTTCCTGCTTCTATATGGTAATGCAGCGGGAACAAATCTACAGAAAGACGGTTTTTCAGGTTTGCCGCCTGTCCTTCCTCTTCCATAGCTGCCACGATCTGCTCCATAACTGTCATAAACAGCTTCAAAAGTTGTGTGTCAAACCGGTTCTTCCAGTAACGCAGCTCATAATAATATCCCTTTTCATCCCACATAACCTGTAAATGGAATGGCAACGCATCTAGCTGTATCTTTTCACGCTCCACCGGCCAGCCGCCGATCTGATCGATATTTAAAATATCTCCCTGGTACTGAAAGAACATTTCATCTGCATGAAGGTTGGAAATATAGCAGCCCATGGTCTTCATGATCTGCTTTCCGGAGGTCTGGAGCAGTTCTTTTACGCTTTCATCCGGCTTCTGGGTGCAGCGGAAATAGTAGGTAAGAAACAATGGTCCTGCCAGACGGTTCCAGCGGCTGTCGGTTCTTCCGCTGTGGATGCTGGTTCCTACCGTGTCTTTTTCATTACTGAACAGACCGATGCAGTAGTTAAATGCAGTTAAGAACACTACATTTTCAGAAATGCCGTTTCTGCGGCAGAAGGATAACAGTCTGCCCCGGTTGATCCCCTTAAAATGTTCCTTTAAAACGCCGTCTTCTCCCTGTTCCAGGTCATGACTGTCACATCTTGCAAGGATACTCTTTCTGATCTTAAAGCCCTTCATCAGATCTGCAAAATAAGCTTCATTTTCCTGTCTGAGCCCTTTGGCATCCCGCTCTTTTTCATCTAAAATATACTCGTAAAATGTATATTTCTCCTTTTCCACCTGCTTTCCTGCATAAATAGCATTGATATCCTCAAACAGCACATTCATGGTCATGCCGTCTCCCATAATATGGGCAATATCTAAAAACAGGTAATTGGCTGACTCTGTCATATAAATGCCCGCATGGTAAAGAGGCTCATTTTCTGTATACATATATGGGCGTAAAAGTCCCTTTCTGGTCTCTTCCCACTGGGCATCGCTTAAGGTGATCAGAGGAATATCTACCTTGCGGTCATCCTTTCTAAAATTCTTGTATGCCCCTTCATGAAGCTGGATCACGCATTTTAATTCCGGATGCACATCAAACATTCTCTCTACTGCTGTCTTTAACAGGTACACATTTACATGTGGATCCAGTTTAAATAAAAATGGCAGGTTGGCTGTTGTATTTCCCCGCATTACATAGGCAAAATACAGCTGTAAATTGGTCAGTGGATAAATGTCACGGACCTCAAACTCTTTCTTTCCCTCAGCAGCACGCTCTTTATAAAGAGCTTCCAGTTTTAAAACAGAACCATGCTCTAACAGGTCATTTAAGGTCATGGAAAGCTGCAGTTTTTCATACAGGTCTGTAAGAAGCAGCACACTTCCCAAAGAATCCAGTCCTGCGCTGTAAAGGTCGGTATCAATGCCAAAACGGCTGTGGCCTAACACGGCAGATACTGCATCATAGATCTTCTGCTGGAGATCATTTTCCGGTTTATGTACATTGACCTGCTCCTCTGCCTCCTGCTTCTTCTGGCTGAAATACTGGCTGCGGATAATCTTTTTGGAAGAAGTTTTCGCAAATGGAATGTCACGCAGATGGAAACGGGCAATCTTCTTATAGGAAGGAAGTCCTTCATTGTGCTTTTTAATGATCTGAGCCACTGTTTCCTCAATGTGGTCAATGCCTGCAGCGTCTGCATACTTAAAGTTTGGATAAATCTCCGCTGCGATCATGTCATCTTCCCCATATACCAGGATATCCTCAATCAGCCGGTCGTCCACAAACAGGTTCTCCAACTGCTCCGGTGCCACATTTTCACCATTGCTTAAGATGATCAGGTTTTTCTTTCTGCCGGTAAGATACAGGAAATTCTCCTCATCTACATAGCCCAGGTCACCTGTACAAAGCCAGCCGTCCTCTGTGATCGCCTCTGCTGTCTTATCCGGCTCCTTATAATATCCCATCATAACAGAAGGGCTTTTTACCTGGATCTCTCCATCTACGATACGCACCTGGCACCGGTCTACGATCTTTCCTACAGATGCCACTTTATCCGGTCTGCTCCAGTCCGGGGATGATATTTTTGGAGAGCACTCCGACATGCCGTATCCCTGTGCAATGGAAATACCCAGACGGTTGAAATTAGCAGCCAGCTCCGGCGCCAGATAACCGCCGCCGCTGATGATCTTGTGCAGGCGCTTTCCCAGCACCTCCTGTTTAATGGAATTCATAGAACGACCTGTGTCCTGTCTGGAAAGAATAGCGATCTTATTGTAAAGGGCTTTTGCCACCATAGGCACCATACGGATCACAGTAGGCTGGAACAGCTGGATATGGGCTGCCAGACGGGCCATGTCCCGGTTCAGACACAAAACGCTTCCATAACGCATGACCGTAAATACATCACCGTTGATGCAGAATACATGGTGGATGGGAAGGATATTTAAGTAAACTTCTTTTTCAGGATGGTCTTTATCTGTGGTGCAGAAGTTATTATCCATCAGGTTGCGGTTGGAAAGCATAACGCCCTTTCCTCTGCCTGTTGTTCCTGATGTAAACAGCACCATAGCACAGTCTTCCTCAGAAACCACCGGATCGACACTGATCCCTGCATATCCCTTTAAGATCTGGTCCGAACATGGCACATGTTTTCCGTGCTGTAAGGAAATGCAGGCCCGAAGGCGTGGACATTTCTCCTTTACTGCTTCTACCAGGCCATAATGATCCCAGTCGTAAAATAAAATATCCAGGTCAGAACGGTTTACATTATCTGCAAAGGTCTCTTCATTTAACTGTACATCTAAGGGAACCACTACATTTCCGCTGGCCATAACGCCTAATAAAAATACCAGGTAATGGTGACTGCTGCTTCCCATTAATCCTACTCTTACCTTGTGGCCCGCTGCCGCGTCCTGCTCCCGCAGCCAGGCAGCTACCCCGCGGCACTGAGTTGCAAACTCATCATAAGTTACTTCATATATTACGTCATTTTCCTCATAGCGTAAAAATACCCGTCCGGCATACTCTCTTCCCGTATTCCAGACCAGGTCTCTTACTGTCTTTGTATTCTCGTATGAAATCATTGCTTTTCTCCTCATAAAACCACTTGAAAGATCTGCCAGCGGCAGCTCCCTTTCAACACATAACAACGGATCGACCCGCTCTGGCGGGTGATCGTTCATTTTATTGTACACAATGTCTATTAATGTCTATTAATAAACATTTACGCCCTAACTATAGCACAGAGACTCCCCACATGCAATGCTAATATTTTGAATTTCAAACTATTTGGCAACCAAGCCTGCATGAGTAAGCAGGGCAATAGCCCGGATTACGAATGCGGGCGGCAGTTGTGGGAGTGCCGAAGGCATGTAACAACTGGCTTTCATTTATAGCGACATAAAAATACCCCGGACCAGTCATGGCATCTGCCATATTTTCTGGTCCAGGGTATCCCTGCTGCAGCTGTCGCTGCCTTTTATCTTTTGTTTAAGGTGATCACATGATTGTGCCTGTTGTCACCAGTGGTCCGCCGCTTATGCAAGCGCTTCTTCTTCATTCTCCAGCAAAGTACTTTCATACTTATCCAGGATGATGCTTTGTATCATTTCCCTAGTACCGGAATTGATCGGATGGGCGATGTCGCGGTATTCGCCATCTGCTGCCTTGCGGCTTGGCATGGCGATGAACAATCCCTTTTCTCCCTCAATGACTTTGATATCGTGGATCACGAATTCATTGTCTAAGGTGATGGAGACGATTGCTTTCATCTTCCCTTCTTTCTCCACCCGTCTTACTCTCACATCTGTTACCTGCATGCTTTAATACTCCTTCCGCTTCCTCCGTCAGCCCCCGTGCTGCACCCCTTCTGAAGGAATCAGAAAAAAACGGGCCGCACTATTTACTACTTATCTACAGTGTGTAGCGTTCATTCTTCTCAATAACGATCTTGATGTTATCAGGTGTTCCGATATAGGTTGTATTGGCGCGGATGGTATCCCGGCTCTCTACGATACAGTTCTCGATCACTGTATTATCACCAATATAAACATCATTTAAGATAATAGAATTCTTGATGATACAGTTATTTCCAACGTATGCCTTCTTAAAGAGGATAGAGTTTTCTACCGTACCATTTAAAATACATCCACTGGAAACAAGGCTGTTCCTAACAACTGCTCCTGGATTGTATTTTGCCGGTGGAAGATCATCG
>OGZF01000247.1_pt1 | contig 54927 bp, 40 predicted proteins | sample 1576771 | NCBI WGS metagenome assembly OGZF01 (sample SAMEA3541536, study PRJEB24748) | human gut metagenome | biome: human gut; feature: human-associated habitat; material: faeces | place: China | collected 2012
CCCGCGACTTGGGGGCTGCACGCCCCCAAGACCCCCAAAGAGGAGGTCGCGTGACCCATGGGCTAAACGAAAGCAGTATTACTTTTCGTTCTTAACGCCCATGGGTCCCGCTCCGTTTTGAAATTCGGGTGTTCCCCCGAACCCCCGCAGTTTTTAACGAGTGCTCTGTAGGGGCGGCATATATGCCGCCCGCAACCTACCGTGGCAACCCGTCAACGGGCAACCACCGCACACTACGAAGGGGCGGGCTGCCGCCCTCCCTTGCCCCTCTCGTCCGCAACCCGTTCACGTCAGTCCGTAGGGAGGGGTCTTGACCCCTCCGCTGCTTTCCGACCAACTATCGTGACCAGGTCATCCGTAGGGGAGGGATTCATCCCTCCCGGGGCGTTTGCGTTTCCACTCGCTTCCGGCCCGCTTCCGCCTACACTATCACAACTATATCATACCCTCTTTCCCCCGCCGTTGCAAGGCGTGGTCAAAATAAGTTTACAAATTTTCCTGTCGATTTGTGCTATAATAGAAAAAGTATGATAAAAGGAGCGTACCCGCACTATGGCTTGGGTCACAAAGGACAGTACCGAAACTTACAATCAGACGCCGGAACCCCCGCGCGAATATACAAAAAAAGAAAAAGCCGCCAACTGGTGGCACTATCACTGGATGGCCGTGGTCGTGGCCGTGCTGGTCGTCGTGTTCGGCGTGTGGATCATCAAGGACACCGTTTTTCAGACGCGCCCCGACGTGCAGGTCGCTTATGTCGGCACCAGCGACCTGCCCACCGACACCGTCACCGCGCTGCAGGACGCGCTGACGCCGTTCTGCTCCGACCTGAACGGCGACGGCAAGGTCGTTGTGCAGGTGGACAGTTACACCGTTGACTTTGACGCCGCGAACGAGAGCACCGACGCCTACTACCAGATGGCCGGCGTCACCCGGCTGAGCGCCGAGCTGTCGTCCGGCGGCAAGACCTACATCTTCCTGCTGGAGGATCCCGAGGGCTTTGAGGCCCAGACCGGCGCACTGCAATATCTGGACGGCACGGTCCCCGACGACCCCGAGACCACCGACACCGACTGGCGCGAGATGGTCTACCGCTGGACCGACTGCCCCGTGCTGACCGGGCTGGATCTGGGCAGCTATGAGGGCCTCACCCTGATGGACGACGTCACCGGCACGAACCAGAGCGTGCTGGCGCACCTCTACGTGGGACGCCGCGGCGTCTGGGACGAAAAGCAGGTCCCGACCTACGAGGGCTGCGCCGAGCTGTGGGACACCCTGACCGCAGGGGCTGTCTCCACCGCCGCCCAATGAGCCGGGCGCTGCCGCCCCTGAAGGGGCATCTGCGCAAAAAGGTGCAGCCCCGGCCCAAAACGCCGCCCCTGCCGGACAACCCATACAAGCGCTTTTTCACGGAGAATCGCAGCTTTGAGGAGCTGGCGAGGAAACGAAAGCTGTAACTCCCAAGCCTTCCCCCAAGGGGCTGCGCCCGCAGGCGCGTGTCGGAGCGCAACCGCCGCAGGCGGCTCTTAGCGCGGAGACTGAAGGTGGCGCCGCAGCGCCGGATGAGGGGGAAGTTCGCCTTATTGCCCGTTTTTATAACAGCCACGTAAGCTTTGCCCTCATCAGTCCGCTTCGCGGACAGCTTCCCCCAGATGGGGAAGCCTTTTTTCTGTCGCATCCCACCCGGGATGCGACATTTTTTATATTTCCCATTCGCTACAATAAACTATGCAACAATTTTTGTAACGGAGGGATTCCCAACTATGCTGCAAACTCTTGAACGTACCAACATCTTTGACGCCCGCGTACTTACCGCCGCCCATGCCGATGCCCTGCGCGCGCTGGCCGGACCGGGCGGGCTGCCGCTGCTGCCCTGCCTGCACCCGGCCTTGGAGGAAGGCCAGATCGTCGGCGACTACGCCGGGCAGGACGAATTACAGGCCGCCGCCGCGCTGCTGCCGCTCTACGCCGAGGACCCGCTGCCCACAAGTCTGCGCGCCGCAGGCTACGGGGCCGACGGACAGGGTGCGGTGCTGACGCCGCCCATACTGCGCGAGGATTACACGCAGCTGCGGCATTTTCTGCGGTTGGCGCTGCGCTGGGCCACCGAGCGGTACGCCAGCTACCATGTCTGGGCCGTGCTGCCGCTGGACTTGGAACACCCGGAGGCGTGTGACGATCTGTGTGCGCAGTATCTCTCGGCAGGGCTGACGCTGCGCGGGATGCGGCCCATGGCCGGGGCCGACCAGATGCTGATTTTTTCAGCGCACGGTCTTGCGCAATGGCGCGACCCGCTGCGCCGGTGCCATCTGGCTGACCCGGCCCTGCCGCGGGTGCTCGAGCGCGGGTACGCCGCCGCGGATTTCGGCTGGGGGAAGAACGGGCTGGAACTGGTGTTGAGGCCGGTGTGAAAAAGGAAAACGAACGGCCACATGAACCTGCGGCGGGGTGAGGGCACCCCGCCCTACGCACAATCGGGAAAGGGGATTGTAGGGCGGCCTGCCCACAGGCCGCCGCGGAGGTTTTCGTCGGCGGAAAGCTGCCGGGTCGTCGAGGACGCCGACCCCTACAGAATAAACCATGTAAGAGGCTGCACCAGCAGGTGCACGGGAGGGATGAATTCCTCCCCTACAAATTGAAGATTAAAGCGATACAGCGGCGAAGTTGCGGGCCGGGCATGCCCGGCCCCTACAGCTCTACAAAAAAAGTGCCCCACGCATTTCTGCGTGGGGCACTTTTTTATTTAGCGTTAGCCGTTAAGCAGCCCTTGCACAAATTACTTGTACAGGTCGACCAGCTTGGTCAGGTGCTCGTAACGGGCATCGGCGGCAGCCTGGTTCTTCTCGAACAGAGCCTTGGCGCGATCCGGGAAGGCGCGAGCCAGACGGCTGTAACGAGTCTCGTTGGCCAGGAAGTCCTGATACTTGCTCATGTCGCCGGCCTTGGAGGTCAGGGTGAACGGGTTCTTGCCCTCGGCCTTGGCAGCGGGGTTGAAGCTGAACAGGTTCCAGTAACCGGCAGCAACAGCCTTCTTCATCTCGTTCTGGCAGTTGGTCATGCCGCCCTTGACACCGTGCAGCTCGCAGGGAGCGTAGCCGATGATCAGAGACGGGCCGGGGTAAGCCTCAGCCTCGGCGATGACCTTGACAGCCTGAGCCATGTTGGCGCCCAGAGCGATCTGAGCAACATAGATGTAGCCGTAGGTCATGCAGATCTCAGCCAGAGACTTCTTGCTGATCTCCTTACCGGCAGCAGCGAACTGGCAGACCTCACCGATGTTGGAGGCCTTGGAAGCCTGTCCGCCGGTGTTGGAGTACATCTCGGTGTCGAAGACCATAACATTGACGTCGTGGCCGGAAGCCAGGACGTGATCCAGGCCGCCGTAACCGATGTCATAAGCCCAGCCGTCGCCGCCGAAGATCCAGAAGCTCTTCTTGGCCAGGTACTGCTTGTCCTTCAGGATCTCCTTGGACTCGTCGCAGCCACAGGCCTCCAGGGCAGCGATCAGGGCCTTTGCGGGCTCGTCGTTGGCCTTGGTGTTGTTCTTGGTCTCCAGGAACTTGTCGATGACAGCATCCAGCTCAGCGTTCTTACCCTTCAGGGCCTCAACCTTGGTGATCAGGTTGGCGCGGACGGTCTCATAACCGATCTGCATACCCAGACCATGCTCGGCGTTGTCCTCGAACAGGGAGTTGATCCAGGCGGGGCCGTGACCGGACTCTTTGCTGGTGGTGTAGGGGCTGATGGAAGCGGTGCCGCCCCAGATGGAGGAGCAGCCGGTAGCGTTGGAGATGAACATCTTCTCGCCGAACAGCTGGGTGATCAGGCGGGCGTAAGAGGTCTCGGCGCAGCCAGCGCAGGAGCCGGAGAACTCAAGCAGCGGCTGGTTGAACTGGGAGCCCTTGACGGAAACCTCGGAAACAACGCCGGGGATGTTGTCCTTCTTGCGGATGTTCTCGACGCAGTAGTCGAAAGCAGCCTGCTGCTCGGACTGGCTCTCCTGCGGCTTCATCTCGATAGCGGCAGTCGGGCAGACGGTGACGCACTCGCCGCAGCCCATGCAGTCCAGAGGAGACACGGCCATGGTGAACTTGTACTCGCTTGCCTTGGGCTTGGTGTCGGCCAGCTTGGTGGAAGCGGGCGCAGCCTCAGCCTCGGCAGCAGTCAGGCAGAACGGACGGATGGTGGCGTGAGAGCAGACGAAGGCACACTGGTTGCACTGGATGCACTTCTCGGCGTTCCACTCGGGAACCATAACAGCCGTGCCGCGCTTCTCGTAAGCGGAAGCACCCTGCTCCCACTCGCCGTTGACGTTGCCCTCGAAGGCGGAGACAGGCAGGCTGTCGCCGTCCATACGGGAGATGGGCTCCATAACGTCGCGGATCTGCTTGACCAGAGCCTCGGGTCCCTTCAGGGCCTTCGGAGCCGGATCAGCAGCGGGGTTGGACCAGGAGGCGGGGACCTCGACCTTATGGACAGCGTCCAGGCCGGCGTCGATAGCCTTCCAGTTCATCTGGACAACAGCGTCGCCCTTCTTGCCGTAGCTCTTCTTGGCAGCGGCCTTCATGTACTCGACGGCATCGTCGATGGGCATGACGTCGGCCAGCTTGAAGAAGGCAGACTGCAGGATGGTGTTGGTGCGCTTGCCCATGCCGATCTCGATAGCCTTATCGATAGCGTTGATGGTGTACAGCTGAATGTTGTTGTCAGCAATGTACTTCTTGGCCTCAGCGTTCAGGTGCTGGCCCAGCTCCTCATCGGTCCACTGGCAGTTGATCATGAACACGCCGCCGGGCTTGACATCCTGGACCATCTTCATGCCCATGTGGATGTAAGCGGGGTTGTGGCAGGCCACGAAGTCAGCCTGGTTGATGTAGTAGGGGCTGCGGATGGGCTTGTCGCCGAAACGCAGGTGGCTGATGGTGACACCGCCGGTCTTCTTGGAGTCATACTGGAAGTAAGCCTGAATGTACTTGTCAGTATGGTCACCGATGATCTTGGTGGAGTTCTTGTTGGCACCGACAGTACCGTCGCCGCCGAGACCCCAGAACTTGCACTCCTTGGTGCCGGGGGCGGAGGTGATGGGCGCGGGCTTGACCTCAGGCAGGCTGAGGTTGGTCACGTCGTCGGTGATGCCGATGGTGAAGCGGGACTTCGGAGCGTCCTTCTCCAGCTCGGTGTAGATAGCAAAGACGCTGGACGGCGGGGTGTCCTTGGAGCCCAGGCCGTAGCGGCCGCCGGTCAGGACGACGTCGTTCATGCCGGCCTCACGCAGGGTGGTGGCGACATCCAGGTACAGGGGCTCGCCCAGGGAGCCGGGCTCCTTGGTGCGGTCCAGAACGGCGATCTTCTTGACGGTCTTGGGCAGGACCTTCAGCAGGGCGCTGGAGACCCAGGGACGGTACAGGCGGACCAGAACCAGGCCGACCTTCTCGCCCTTGGCGGTCAGGTAGTCAACGACCTCCTCTGCGACATCGCAGATGGAGCCCATGGCGATGATGACGCGGTCAGCATCCTCGGCGCCGTAGTAGTTGAACAGGTCGTAGTTGGTGCCCAGCTTCTCGTTGATCTTGGCCATGTACTTCTCAACAACGGCAGGCAGAGCCTCGTAAGCGGGGTTGCAGGCCTCACGATGCTGGAAGAAGACGTCGCCGTTCTCGTGGGAACCGCGCATCTTGGGGTGCTCGGGGTTCAGGGCCTTGGCACGGAACTCCTCGACAGCCTCCATGTTGCACATTTCCTTCAGGTCCTCGTAGTCCCACTTCTCGATCTTCTGGATCTCGTGGGAGGTACGGAAGCCGTCGAAGAAGTTCACGAACGGAACGTGGCCCTCGATAGCGGACAGGTGGGCAACGGGAGACAGGTCCATGACCTCCTGCGGGTTGCTCTCGGCCAGCATGGCAAAGCCGGTCTGACGAACGGCCATAACGTCGCTGTGGTCACCGAAGATGTTCAGGGACTGGGTAGCAACGGTACGGGCAGAAACGTCAAAGACGCAGGGCAGCTGCTCAGCGGCGATCTTGTACATGTTGGGGATCATCAGCAGAAGACCCTGGGAAGCGGTAAAGGTGGTGGTGATGGCACCGGTACCGAGAGAACCGTGGACAGCGCCTGCGGCGCCGGCCTCGGACTCCATCTCAACAACCTTGACCTGGTTGCCGAAGATGTTCTTCAGGCCTGCAGCGCTCCACTGGTCAACGGTGTCGGCCATGGGGCTGGAGGGGGTGATGGGGTAGATGGCAGCCACATCGGTGAATGCATAAGCTACATGCGCCGCAGCGGTATTGCCGTCCATAGACTGTTTAGCTCTGGGCATTTTCTTTCCTCCGTTTTTATAGAGTTTTGCATTATAGAGCTGTGCGGTTGTCAGGGCCGCACAAATCCAGCGCTGCCTGGCACGTGCCCCAATGTTGCTCCGGGCATAGTTCCAGATAAACGCTTTTGCATAGCTTTATTGTACCAAAAACCCCCTTTTTCGTAAAGGGGTTTTGTTCAGAAAGTTGCACAGATTTTCAGAGTTGTTGTGTGCATTTTGACCACAATGACGAACAAGGCGGTTTTTAGGGCGTTTTGCGGTACGGTTTATTGTACCTCGTTCCGCTGGATGGAACGATTGCCCGGGAACGGCAGCCTCCCGGGAACCCGCTTTCTTTTGGCAGCAAAAGAAAGCTCGCAAAGAAAACTGCCGCTGTTTCGACGCAGCGGACCCGCGACCAAGGGGCTGCACGCCCCTTGGATTCCCAAAGAGGAGGTCGCAGAGGGCGCGGGCTAAACGAAAGCAGTATTACTTTTCGTTCTTAACGCCCGCGCCCTCTGCTCCGTTTTAAAATTCGGGTGTTCCCCCGAACCCCCGATGCCGGAAACAGAAGTCTGTAGGGGCCGGGCATGCCCGGCCCGCGGCTTTGCCATTACCGCCCATGTATCTTTTGCCCCGTAGGGAGGGGTCTTGACCCCTCCGCGGCCTACCGCCGCGAACCGCAAAAGCCCCTCCGGCCTGCTTCGCGGCCACCTCCCCGCTGCGCGAGGAGGCTTTCTGCGGACGGCTTTGCCGCGCCGCCTTTCCTTCCCGTTTATAAGATGTCAACAACCTTCAAAATATCCCCGTCCACCGTGAATTTCACTTTATTGCAGCCAAAATCCAGCGTGTACACCCGCTCCGGGTCGTGCTGGTAGGCGGGGCGGGGGTCGTTTTTCAGCACACCGGACAAAGCGGCGCGCTTGTTTTCCGGCACTTTGCACAAAAGCGCGTCGGGGCAAACCACCTGCAAAGCGTATTCCTTTGTCGTGTCCGTAAATCCGCCCCGGGCGTCGGGGTAGGCGTCCACATAGGGCAGATACGGCTTGATGTCGAAGATCGGCGTGCCGTCCAAAAGGTCCGCGCCGCGGACGATCAGCTCGCCGTTTTCGACGCCCGCCAGCTCCACACAGGAAAGCCCCAGCGCGTTCGGGCGGTAGGGGCTGCGGGTCGCAAAGACGCCGCGGCGCTCGTTGCCGCCCAGGCGCGGCGGGCGCACGGTGGGCCGCCAGCTTTTGCCCGCGGCATACTCTGCCGCCACGGTGGAAAACTGCCAGATCAGCCACAGCCGGTCATACCCCTCGATGCCGACCAGCGCGTTCGGGTCGCGGTATTCCGGCTCAAACACGATGCGCGCCGTCAGCTCCGGCACCAGCCCGCTCTGCCGCGGGATGCCGAATTTATCCGTAAAATCCGTGCGGATATGCGCAATCGGATGAATTGTGTACTCCATGGTAACGTCTGCCCCCTTTTTGTCGTCTATTATATAGGAAAGGAACAGATTTTACAACTTTCCCATCTTCCCACCATCGTCGAAATATGATACAATATGTGGTATATTGCACGTAAGGAGGTGTGCGTTTGGCACCAATCATCCGTACAGAGAAGCTGCGCAAGGTCTATGCCGTCGGCAAGGAGCGCGTCGTTGCGCTGAATAATGTCGATTTGTCGATAGAAAAAGGCGAGTTCTGCTGTATCGTCGGCCAGTCGGGCAGCGGCAAATCCACGCTGCTGAACCAGCTGGCCGGGCTGGAAAAGCCGACGTCCGGCAAGGTATACATAGGAAAGCACGAGATCAGCAAAATGACCGAGAACGAGCTGGCCGAGTTCCGCCAGCAGCACCTGGGGTTCATTTTTCAGAGCTACAACCTGCTGCCCACCATGACGGCGGCGGAGAACGTCGCCCTGCCGCTGATGTTCAAGGGTGTGGACAAAAAGACCCGTCTGGCCCGCGCCCGCAAAGAGCTGAAATCCATGGGTCTGCTGGGCCGCGCCAACCACCTGCCCACTGAGATGAGCGGCGGCCAGCAGCAGCGCGTCGGCATTGCCCGCGCGTTCGTCAGCAGTCCCAAGGTCATTTTTGCCGATGAGCCGACAGGAAACCTTGACTCCCGCACAAGCAAGCAGGTGCTGTACCGTATGCTGGAAATGTCCAAAAATAGCGGTGTCACGTTCGTTATGGTCACCCACGAGCCGGAGCTGGCCGGGTGCGCGGACCGCATTGTGACGATCCTGGACGGCAAGGTCTGCTCCAACGTCGTGCAGGACGAGGAGACGAAGAAGAAAAACCGCGACGCCCTCTTTGCCGATCTGGAAGGGAATCTGGATATTGGCGGGGAGGCCGCGAAGGAACAGAAAAAGTAATAAGCCCGAGGCCCCGACCGAGGGCGGATGAGGGGCGTGTTTCCGCCGCGGCCCGCTCACGGAGCCGCCACACAAGCTCTCCCCTCATCCGCCGCCTGCGGGCGGCAGCTTTCCCCCCCAGGGGGGAAGCCTTGGGGTTATAAAATTTGGAGGTACAAACCAACCATGAAACGCCTATTTTCCCTGCTGACCGCCTTTGCTCTGGCGGCGGCGCTGTGTGCGCCGGTTATGGCAGACGACGTCACAACACCGGATGTCACCGCCCCCACCCCCACGCCGACGGCGGCCATTGACACGACCAGCTCCGACGGCGTCTACGTCTCCGCCTACTCCGTCACCGACACTGCGGGCGGCGAGGTCACCACCGTGCAGGTCGGTGATAAGATCAACATCGTGCTCAAGGTCGTGGACCACGCCTCGGCGCGGTACTGCGTCAAGCCGGAGGAGATCTCCGCGCGCATCAACTCCGCCGTGTTCACCTACACCGGCACCGGCGAGATCGGCCAGCTGTTCGACAGCAACGACGACCCCAACGCCACCCGCCTGCAGAACGTCCGCAACGGCTCGGCCTCGCCGGAGGAGGTTGCGGCAAACGCGCAGTATAATTATTACAGCTACGTCATTTTGTTCCGCGACGTCATCTACAACGGCGGCGGCAACACGCTGCCCATCAACCTGTCCTATCTGGACACCGCCAAGCCGCTGCAGCAGTTCAGCGTCACGCTGGGCCAGTGCGTGGACAAGGACCAGACGACCTCGCCCAACCTGCTTGTGCGCACGTCCAGCTACGGCGACAGCGTCACCGCAGGGCAGGCGTTCGACCTCTCCCTCGGCCTCTACGCCACCGACGGCAATGAGAATCTTGACGACGTCATCGTCTCGCTGACGCTGCCCGAGAACATCTCCCTGAACGGCGGCAGCCTGTCCAGCTACATCGGCACCATCTGCCCCAAGCAGACCCGGGACGTCACGTTCCAGGTCATGCCCGCCTCCGGCTTTACCGGCACGGTGGCCAGCATCACCGTCAACATGACCGGCACCGGCTCTGTCACCGGCAAGGAGGTCAGCGGTACCACGACGATTTCCGTGCCCGTCAGCCAGCCCGACCGCTTTGAGGTCGGCCAGCTCGAGCTGTCCGGCGACACGATCTATGTCGGCGATACCGGTAGCGTCTCCCTCTCCTACGTCAACAAGGGCAAGAACCCCGTCAGCAATCTGGAAGCCCGCCTGACCGGCACCAATCTGGGTGCGGGCGGCTACCAATACCTCGGCAACCTGGCCGCCGGCACCGAGGGCAGCGTGGACTTTGACATCGTCCCCGATGCCGCGGGCACGGTCAGCGGCATCATCACGCTGAACTACGAGGATACCTCCGGCAACCCGCAGACCATCTCGAAGGACTTCTCTGTCAGTGCCGAGGAGATGAACATGGACGACTTCAACTATGACCCGTCGATGGACGACGTCCAGCCCGAGCAGACCGGTATGCCGGTCTGGGCGTGGGTGCTCATCGGTGTCTGCGGCGCAGTGGTCGTGATCGTGGTCATCGTGGTCGTGGTACGCAAGCGCAAAAAGGCCAAAGCACTGGCCGCGCTGGAAGCAGAGGACAGCGATGAAGATCTCTGATGAAATCAGCCTGTCGGCGCGCAACCTGCTGCGCCGCAAGGGCCGCACGGCGCTGACGCTCGTCGGCGTCGTCATCGGCACCTGCATGGTCGTGCTGATGATCTCGCTGGGCATCGCCCAGACCAAAACCAACGAGGAGATGCTGCAAAGCTGGGGCGACCTGACCCAGGTGCAGATCTACGGCTACGGCACGATGGTCGGCAGCGACGGCAAGCCGCTGTATCTGGACGACGCGGCCATCGCCAGCATCAAGCAGATTCCCCATGTGGCGGCGGCCACGCCCTACGCGCAGGCGTATAATCTGGAGGGCACCATCACGGCGGGCCGCAATGACCGCTACACGATGGAAATTTACAATTTGATCGGCATCGACCCCACCGCGCTGGAGCCGATGGGCTTCGCCCTGCAGAGCGGCAGCTGGCTCACGAACACCCCCGCCAGCGAGAAGGCGGCGAAATTACAGATTTTGGTCGGCGGGTCCACCGGGTATGAGTTTCAGGACTCGCGCAAGAGCCCCAACAGCCCCAAGCGCTACCGCTGGCAGGGCCAGACCGATGCCAACGGCAAGGAGCTGCCGCCCTTTGTGGACATCGACAAGGATAAGATGACCCTGACCATCCGGACCGGCGAGGAGTCCACCGAAAAGACCCGCAGCTGGGAGCTGGAGGTCGTGGGCGTGCTGGAGCCGGACGGCGCCAAGGGCTACTGGACCCAGAGCGGCGTTGTGCTGCGCATTCAGGACATGAAGATGCTGCAGAAGGTCTACAACGACATGACCAAAACCAAGACCGAGGAAAAGAGCTACGAACAGGTCTACGTCAAGGTCGATGACCTGAAGAACGTCACCGATGTTGAGACGGCCATCCACGAGCTGGGCTTCACCAACACCTACTCGATGAACCAGCAGCGCGAGGAGATGCAGCAGCAGGTCATAAAAAGCCAGATGATCTTCGGCGGCATCGCGGCGGTCTCTCTGTTTGTGGCGGCCATCAACATCATCAACACAATGACGATGGCCATCTATGAGCGCACCCGGGAGATCGGCGTCATGAAGGTGCTGGGCTGTGAGTTGGGCAGCATCCGCACGATGTTCCTGCTGGAAAGCTCGACCATCGGGTTTATCGGCGGGCTGATCGGCGTAGCGTTCAGCCTGCTGGCCAGCTTTGTGCTGAACAACCTTTCCACAATTTTAGCGGCGTTCGGTCAGGGCGGCGGGTTGGACCTGTCCGGCCTGATGGGCGGCGGGTACTACTACATGGACGGGGGCGGCAGCGCGGCCATTTCGATCATCCCGCCCTGGCTCATGCTGGCGGCGCTGGTATTCGCCACGCTGGTGGGGCTGGTAGCCGGCATCCTGCCCGCAAACAAGGCGGTCAGGATCAGTGCGCTGGAAGCCATCCGGCACGATTAAGCGCTTATATGCTTATATAAAGAACCGAGGCAGTCCCGGGAAAAGGGATCGCCTCGGTTTTTTTGTCGCCGTTCCCGCACCGCCGCGCGGTAGGGGCCGGGCACTCGTTGATGGGTCAGTCCGTAGGGAGGGGTCTTGACCCCTCCGTGGGCGTTTATGGATGGCATGGGGCTTGCCCACCGCCGCGCGGTAGGGGCCGGGCATGCCCGGCCCGGGGGTTTTCCCGGGGATGGGCGGTTTCCGGGGCGTCGGGGACGCCGCCCCCTACGCGGGTGGCTGCCCGTTGACGGGTGGCCGCGCGAACTTGCGGCGGGGTGTGGGCACCCCGCCCTACGGATGTAATTCACGTAAGCGCTGATGGGGCGGTCCGTAGGGAGGGGTCTTGACCCCTCCGTGGGCGTTTATGGACGGCATGGGGCTTGCCCACCGCCGCGCGGTAGGGGCGGCCTATATGCCGCCCGCGAGTTTATCTGGGATGTCGTTCGCCGGTTGTTGTTTTTCTTTCAACATTGGGCTGGCCATACGGTTGAAAATGTATCCTCGTTGCCGGGCATGGACGTTTGATAACCGACTGCATCCCACTTTGTTTTCGATACGGCTACATCTGTGTTTTTAACAACATTTCGGACTTTTCCACCGCGGGGTTCTACAACTATAGGCAGTTTTCAACATTTTCAACAGGAAAATAAGGTCTGCAGAGAGCCTTTCTCAAAAAGTTCCGCTCGTTTTCTGCGAAATACCGTTATTTTATAGTTTTCCACAGTTTTCACGAGTTTTCCACAGGGAAAACCCCGGGAAACGGTGGAAAACCGGTTTTCCTGTGGAAAAGGGGTACCTGTAGGGGTGCCGGGCCGTGGTTACGCCTATATCTTGTTTACAAACGGTTCATTTTTGCCCCTTGTATAGCCGGTTGTGAACGGTGGAAAAATAAGAGTTTTCAACATCACTGTGGAAAACGGTGTGGAAAGAGTTTAGAGGGGGAACAGGAGACTGCGGGAGCCCCGTCGGGACCCTTCCGGCCTGCGCTTCGCTCTCATAAAAACCAAAAAGCAGCTGCCCGCACAGGAGCAGCTGCTTTTTTCAACACTGTTGTTTAAAACTCGATCTTACCGAAGGCGAAATCGTCACCGTCGTGGATGCGCTCGGTGGTCTTGGGTGCCATCGGCTTGGCTGCGGGGTCGCGCGGGGCATCCGCAAACTCGCGGGCGGGCACGTTGGAGCGCGGGCCGCCGTAGCGGGGGCCGCCACGGTTGTCGCGGCGGGGAGCACCGTAGCGGGGGCCTCTGCCGCCCTCACGCGGACCGCGGGGGCCGCGTCCGCCACGGTTGTCACGGCGGGGACCGCGGCCTCCGTCACGGCGTCCGCCGCGCTGGTTGCGGGCGTTGTCGCGGTCAGGCAGGTTGCAGGCATCGGGGTCGGTGGAGTACAGCACCACATGGCGGGCCGGGCCGTCGCCCTTGCTCTCGCTGCGCACACCGTCGATCTCGGCGATGGCCGTGTGGATGATGTGGCGCTCGTAGGGGTTCATCGGCTCCATCTCATAGTAGCAGCCCGTGCGGATGACGCGGTCTGCAATGCGTCTGGCAAGGGCAGAGAGGTCGTCCTCGCGCTTGTTGCGGTAGCCGCCGACATCCAGGCCCAGCTTGACGTAAGGGCCCTCCATGCGGTTCACAACGAGGCTGGCGAGGTAGGACAGGGACTCCATCGTCTCGCCGCGGCGTCCGATCAGCGCGCCCATGTGCTCGCCGGAGACCTTCAGGACCGTGGCAGCGCCCTTCTTGACGGCGGTGAAGGTGAAGTTTTCCACACCCATCAGGTTGAAGATCGGGGTCAGGTAGTCAACGGCGGCCTGCAGGCGCGGGTCGGCGTCGATGTCAAGGGGAACCTCGACTTCCTCACCGGGGACGGGGGCCAACTCGGCCTCCTCGACCATATCCTCGACGACCTCCTTCTGGATTTCAGGGGCGGTCTCGTCAGAGATTTCAACAACCTCGGCGGGCTTTGTGGAAACTTCAGCCGGCTTTTCCGCCTCGGGCTCCTCGACCTTCACGAGGACCTTGGCGGGAATGGTCTTAAACAGCTTGCGGGTGGGGAATTCGAGGACTTCGTAGCTTACGTTGATGTCATCACGGTCAACGCCGAGAGCCTCGCAGGCGGCCTGTACGGCGGCCTCAACGGTCTTGGCGCTCATTTCCATACTGCGCATAGGGGGAACCTCCTTCTTATTTCTTATCGTTACGTTCATCACAACGGGGAGCGGGGCGGGCGCATATAGAATGCGCCCCTACGGCGGCAGGGGATACACTCCCTCACAGCCGCCAACGGCGCGGGCGAGCAATGCTCGCCCCTACAGTCTCTGCAACGGGAGCGCGCTTCTTTTGCCGTGTAATCAATCCTTATTCAGCGGGGTGGTGCGCTCGTCCTTGTAGAGTTCGGCCTCGCGCTGGCGGGCCATCTCCAGGCGCAGCTTGTTGGCCTCGCCCAGGGTGACCTCTTTTTCGACCTGCTTACCGTTCTGCTCAACGGTGACGGTGCGCTTTTTCTTCTTCTCGGCGCGCTTGGCGGCAAGCTCGGCCTCATACTGGGCCTTGAACTTCTCGGGGCTGTAGATCTTGTAGGTCACGTAGGACTGGAAGATCTGGACCACGTTGGACACGCCGTAGTACAGGGAGAAGCCGACGGGGGCATTGAAGCAGAACGTGACGAACATCAGGTTCATGACGAGCATCATGACCTTCATGCTGCCCTGCATCTGGGCATCCATGCCGGAGAGCTTCTGGGTGATGAAGTAGCTGACGAACATCGTGACCGTGGCGATGGCCGGGAAGATGGCGATGGGGGTCAGGTGGAAGCCGGGCACATCGCACATATCCATGCCGAAGAAGGAGGTGTTGAAGTTCTGGATCTCGGCCACAACGCTGGCGGAGATGATGGACGGGTCGATGGACGCGCCGTTGTGGATGGCCTGGATCAGCGCGGTCTGCATCGTGGAGGTGTTGGTCGTGGCCAGGCCGATGGCCTCGCACGCGGCCTTGACGGCCTCATTGCTGACGCCGAAGATGTAGTGTACGGGGTAGTACACAACGCCCAGGAAGCCGAACAGGACCAGCATCGTCAGCAGCATGGGCATGCAGCCGCCCATGGGGTTGTAGCCGTGCTCCTGCTGGAGCTTCATCAGCTCCTCCTGCTGCTTCTGGGGGTCGTTCTTGTACTTCTGCTGGATCTCGGTGATCAGCGGCTGGAACACGGACATCTTGGCCGTGGACTTCTGCTGATGGATGCTCAGGGGGAACAGCAGCAGCTTGAGGATGAGGGTGGCAACGATCATGGTTGCCGCGTAGTTGCCGATGAAGCTGTACAGGATCTTCACCAGCGGGCCGATCAATACGGCCAGGAAATACATAAAAGACATAGCCTTTCCTTCTGCCCCGTCTGCGCCCGGGACCTTTATTTTTATGTAGGTCTCTGCTGCGCAGTGCAAAGACATGAGAGGCGATGTTGTGGAGATAATAGATAATAAAATTGGTGGGTCGCGGTGCTGGCGCACCGCTTAAAAATCTCTGCCGCCGTAGGGGCGCATTCTATATGCGCCCGTGCAGCTTCCGGCAGGTGCCGCGGGCGGATATGGAATCCGCCCCTACGGTATGTTTTTTGTTATCTTTTATCTATTATCTTTCGTCAGCCTTCGCTCCGGGTTGACCCACTTTCCCTTTTCGGGTACCGGGTCATAGCCGAATTTTGCAAAGGGCTGGCATCTTAAAAGGCGCCACACCGTTAAAATCAGACCCTTTACAAGGCCGTGTACGGCGAGCGCCTGCATGGCGTATTCACTGCAGGTGGGTATGAACCGGCAGTGATGCCCGAGGTGCGGACTGATATATTTTTTGTAGCCGCGCAAAAGCGCGATGAGAAGGCGGGCGATCATTGCGGGGCCGTCTCGGGCCCGGGGGCCGGGGCGGCCTTGTCGGGCAGACCGGCCTTTGCAAACAGCTTGCCCAGCGTTTTGCTCAGCTGGGTGCTTTTCAGGCGGGGGGTCTGGCCGCGGGCGACCAGGATGATGTCATACCCGCCGATGTTCTGGGCCAGGTGCTCTGACAAAGCGGCGCGCATGACGCGGCGGGCGCGGTTGCGCTGCACGGCATGGCCGACCTTTTTGGTGGCCGTCAGCCCGATGCGGGTATAGCCCAGCCGGTTTTTGGCCACATACAAAACGCAGTGCGGATGCACATAGCTTTTGCCCCGGCCATACACCCGGTTGAACTGCCAGTTTTTATCTAAAGTGCGGTAACGCATAGTAGTATCCTCCCAAGGCTTCTCCCTCGGGAGAAGCTGCCGCCCGCAGGCGGCTGATGAGGGCAAACCTTTCGGTCAAAACCCATTTGCGGGAAATTTCCGGAAGGTTTTCCCTCATCCGTCCGTGGTCGGGGCCACGGACACCTTCCCCAAGGGGAAGGCATTCCTACACATATATTATAATGAATCCCGGCTTCTGTAAAGCCATATTTGAAAAAAGGGCTGCCGATTTTACAATCAGCAACCCTTTTGTTCACTTAATTCTCTGAAGTTATCAGACAGTCAGGCTCTTACGGCCCTTCGCACGGCGGCGGGCGATGACCTTGCGGCCATTCTTGGTAGCCATGCGGTTCAGGAAACCGTGGACGCGGCTGCGCTGACGCTTCTTGGGCTGGAAAGTACGCTTCATTTTTCATTCCTCCTGTTGAAATCCCGGTATGGGCTGTTTGCTCAGGGCTTCGCCCATACACTGGGGCAGCCTTGCAGAGTTAGATTATACGCGATTTACCCCCACTTTGTCAAGGGGGTTTGGGCAGAATTTTTCGCTCCCGCGTCAAAGAATTGGAGCTACAGAGAGTTATCCACTACATTTTGTACTATTTACTGTTGAAAATTGCATCTGTTGTGGAAAACTTTTATTTTTCTTTGCTCCGCGGAAAAATTTTCAACAATTCCGGCGTATAAAAAAATTCCTACTTTATTATATATAGGTGTTGTTTAAAACCCGGTTTTGTGGTATACTGTATTTAGTATTTCTGCGCCCTGTTTGGATATGGGGCGTTCACTTATAACAGGAAGTGGGGAGTATCGAGAATCATGGATTCCTTCAATGATGTAATGGACGCCGTCAAGGCGTACTGCAAAGGACGAGTATCCGATGCATCATACAGAGTTTTCATCCAGGACCTCAATCTGCTGAATTTTGAGGGCACGAACATCATCATCCTGGAGGTTCCCAACGACGTCGTCATGCGGTTTGCGGCGGCGCGCTATGCTGATCTGCTCAAGGAGGCGTTTGCTTCGATCCTCGGCTTTGAGGTGGAGCTGAAGTTTGTGCTGGCCGCGCCCGCACCGGACGGCGGCAAGGCTGCCGAGAAGCCGAAGCTGGACGAGAACGACCTGCCCAGCGGGCGGTACGAGTTCACGTTCGAGAACTTCATCAAGGGGCCGTCGAACCAGTTTGCGTTTGCCGCCGCGCAGGCCGTGGCCGCGAACCCCTCCGGCGCGTACAACCCGCTGTTCATCTACGGGCCGTCGGGTCTGGGCAAGACGCATCTGCTGAACGCCATCAAAATTGAGATCCAGAAGAACCACCCGGATTTCAACATTGTTTACGTGGATTGTGAAAAATTCACGAACGAGACGATCACCGCCATCAAGACGGCAACGATGGAGCAGTTCCGCCAGCGCTACCGCAAGGCGGACGTGCTTTTGATCGACGACATCCAGTTTCTGGCCGGCAAGGAGAGCACGCAGGAGGAGTTTTTCCACACCTTCAACACGCTGCACAACGATGGCCGCCAGATCGTCATCGCGTCGGACCGCCCGGCGAAGGAAATCAAATCGCTGGAGGAGCGTCTGCGCACCCGGTTTGAGTGGGGCCTGACCGCCGACATCCAGCCGCCGGATTTTGAAACCCGCGTTGCCATCGTCAAGCGCAAGGCCGAGCTGTTGAATCTGGACCTGCCGAACGACGTGGCCGAGTACATTGCGAACCACTTAAAGCAGAACATCCGCCAGCTGGAGGGCGCGGTCAAAAAGCTGAACGCCTACTATCTGCTGGAGGGCATCGAGCCGTGCATCGGCGTGACGACGACGGCGATCAAGGACACGCTGAACGACAGCCAGCCGATCCCGGTCACGATCGAGAAGATCCTGAACGAGGTCGCGCGCACCTACAATGTGATGCCGTCGGACATCCGCGGCAAGAAGCGCAATGCGAATGTGAGCGCGGCGCGGCAGATGACGATGTACATTATCCGCGAGGTGACCGGCATGAGCATGGAGGCCATCGGGCAGGAGTTCCAGCGCGATCATTCCACGGTGGTGTATTCCATCAAAACGATGGAGGAAAACATCAAGCGCGACCAGCACCTGAAAGAGATGTGCAGCGACATCATGAAAAACGTCCGCACCTGACCTACTTTCTTGAAAGAAAGTAGGCAAAGAACTTTAAATATTTTATCCCGGGGACGGGATTTGGGATGTACTTTACGCAGCATCGCATATTCTCACCCGAGCATTTGGAATTTCTTTGGTTCTTTCTTTGCAAAGAAAGAACACCCCGTTTTTCAACAAAGTTTTCAGTTATCAACAGCGCGTATTCCACGGGGCTTGTTGAAAAAAGGGGTTTCCCGGGTTTTCCACAGAAAAGTCCACAGACTGTTCAAAACAATGCACCTGCGATTTTCCGCGGCGCAATCGGGTCCCGCGGAGTTTTCCACGAAACTAACACCCCCTACTACGACTACTACCATAGTTTAATAGTTTCTGTGAACGGAACCGTAAAATACACTTCCTCACACCTACAAAACACCGCTCCGGCTGTGGAAAACAGAAGGAGCACCCTTCCTAGAGACCGCTGAACGTTTTTTGCCGAGGCTTTTTTCCAAAAAAGCCGGAGAAAGAGATAGAAACATGAAATTTGAATGCGAAAAAACACTGCTGGCCAGCGCCATCGACGGCGTTTCCCGCGCGATCACGAACCGCGCCGCCATCCCCGTGCTGGAAGGCATCTACATGAAGGCCGAGGGCTTTAACCTGACGCTGACCGGCTACGATATGGAAATGGGCATCACGACCACGATTGAATGCAATGTGCTTGTGCCCGGTGATACTGTACTTGACGCAAAACTGCTGAGCGCCATGGTCAACCGTATGCCTGCGGGCGATGTCTGCATTGAGCTGAACGACGAGGGCCAGGCAAAAATCAGCGGCGGTGTGGCAGAATTTGAGATCCCCGCGCTGAACGCCAGCGATTATCCGAGCCTGCCCGTGACCGGCGCCGACAATACGATGACCGTCAAGTGCGGCATGCTGCGCGAGATGATCGAGAAAACCATCTATGCTGTCAGCCAGGACGACAAAAAGCCCGCCCACACCGGCGAGCTGTTCGTCATTGAGCCGGGCAGCCTGACGATTGTGGCCCTGGACGGCTACCGGCTGGCCATTATCCAGCGCGAAGTCGAGTGCACCCGCGACATCCGCATCATCATCCCCGCCAAGACACTGCAGGAGCTGCTGAAAATTATGGGCGGCGCGGACGACGACGTGAAGATCGACGCGAACCGCCGCTATGTCGTGTTTACCTCCAACGGCTACACGATCATGAGCCGCCTGATCGAGGGCGACTTCCTCAACTATGAGAGCGTCATCCCGAAGGACAGAAAAACACGTGTTACCGTTGAATGCAAGAGCTTCATTGACACGATCGAGCGTGCGTCGCTCATTATTACCGAGCGTTTGAAGAACCCGCTGCGTATCTCCTTTGCCGAGGATCGCGTGACGGTCCGCTGCCAGACGCCGCTGGGCAAGGTCGTGGACGAGTTCGCGCCGGTCTCGATGGAGGGCGACGCGGTAGAGATCGGCTTCAACAACCGGTATCTGCTGGATGCACTGCGCTTCTCGAAGTGTGAGAAGATGGTGCTGGAAATCAACGGCCCCTTAAGCCCCGTCAAGCTCCTGCCCGAGGACGGCAAGGACTTTATCTATCTGGTGCTGCCGGTACGGTTCAAGAACGAGGGGTGAAGCAATGCTGTGCTGTAGGGGCCGGGCATGCCCGGCCCTGCAGATAAAATCAGCCGCCCGGCTAAAGGGCTGCTGCAGCAAGGCTGAGGGTCGGACATGTCCGACCCCTACGGCCGGGGTTACGATAGAGGGATGTATTATGGAAAAAATTCGTATTAACACCGACTTTATTAAGCTTGACGCCCTTTTGAAGTTTGCCGGTCTGTGCGAGACGGGCGGCGAGGCGAAGGAGCTGATCCAGGGCGGGGCCGTTAAGGTCAACGGCGAGGTCTGCACGATGCGCGGCAAAAAGTGCCGCGCAGGGGATACCGTGGAGCTGGACGGCCAGACCGTGCAGATCGCGGAGGGCGCGTAATGCGCTTAACGCACTTAGAAGTAACGGATCACCGCAATATTGCCCACGCAGAGCTGCACCCCGACCCGCACCTGACCGTGCTGTGCGGCCCGAACGGCCAGGGCAAAACGAACCTGCTGGAGGCTGTCTGGCTGCTGACCGGCGGCAAGAGCTTCCGCGGGTCAAAGGACGCGGAGCTTATCAGGCGCGGCTGTGACTTTTCGGTCATCGAGGGCGCGTTTGAGACACAGGACGTGGAAAAATCCATCCGCCTGACCGTGGGCAGCAGGCAGAGCCAGCGCCCGGGCCGCACCGGCAAATTAAACGGCGCGGACGTTGGGCGCGCAGCGGCGCTGGCGGGGAACTTTCAGGCCGTCGTCTTTGAGCCGGACCTGCTGGGGCTGGTCAAGGGCGGCCCGGACGGACGGCGGCGGTTTATGGATTCCGCACTGTGCCAGGTCTACCGGCCCTACCTTGTGGCGCTGCGGCGGTACATGAGGCTGACGGCCCAGAAGAACGCCCTGCTGAAAAGCTACGATATTACGCCAAACGGCAATATGCTGCTGGACACCTACGACGAGCAGCTGGCCGAGTACGGCGCGCTCATCATGGAGCACCGCTGCAAGTTTCTGGCGGCGGCGGCTCCCATCGCCGCGCAGAATTATAGGGACATCTCCCACGGTGCCGAGGTGCTGGCGCTGAACTACCAGATGTGCACCGCGGCCCCCACCGCCGCGGCGCTGACCGAAAAGATGCGGGCCATGCGCAGTGCCGAGCTGCGCGCCGGGTTCTGCCTGGCCGGGCCGCACCGCGAGGATCTGGAAATTTTACTGGACGGCCAGCCCGCCCGGGTGTTTGGCAGTCAGGGCCAGCAGCGCAGCTGCGTGCTGGCAATGAAGCTGGCCGAGGCGACAGTGGTCGGTGATTTGTTCGGTGAGCACCCGGTTTTGCTGCTGGACGACGTTTTGAGCGAGCTGGACGACGAGCGCCAGACCTACCTTTTGACCCGCATGGGCGAGCACCAGACGATTGTGACCACCTGCGACACCGCCGCTTTTGCGCGTACCAATGGGAAAATTGTGATGGTGAAGGGCGGAGTGGTCGAAGAAGCGTAGGGGCCGGGCAACTCCGGCCCGCAGCAGTACGGCGGCTGCCCGCTGACGGGCAATGACGCAGAGTGGAGGGCCGGGCATGCCCGGCCCCTACAGGGAGGTGCAGGATTTGTACTTTCACGCAGGTCAGGACTTTGTCCTGAATACCCGGGATGTGATCGGGGTGTTTGATCTGGACACAGCCGGGGCGTCGCGGCGGACGGAGGAATACTTCCGCCACGTCGAGAGCGAGGGCGCCGTCGTGGACCTCTGCGCCCCGGGCACGCTGCCCAAGAGCTTTCTTGTCACCGATTTCCCCGACGAGACCATTTATATCAGTCAGTTATCGCCCGCCGCACTGAAAAAAAGAGCGGAGAGGCTGGAATTTTAAAGAACCACAGCTGCTGTTTATCTTGCTTTGTAGGGAGGGGTCTTGACCCCTCCGCAGACAGGCAGCCACGTAAACACGGAGGGGTCAAGACCCCTCCCTACAGAACATCCGAAAACGGGATGTATAGAGATACCCACCCACAACAGGAGGCTATCATTTCATGGCAGAAGAAATCATCACCGAAACCAACCGCGAGACGGCTACCGACCATGCCTACGGCGGTGCGCAGATCCAGGTCCTGGAGGGTCTGGAGGCTGTGCGCAAGCGCCCCGGCATGTATATCGGCTCCACCGGGCCTTCCGGCCTGCATCATCTGGTCTATGAGATCGTCGATAACGCCATCGACGAGGCACTGGCCGGATACTGCACCCATATTGAAGTGACCATCAAGCCCGGCAACATCATTGAGGTCTCGGACAACGGACGCGGCATCCCCGTGGACATCCAGCCTAAGCTGGGCATCCCGGCTGTGACCGTCGTCTACACCGTGCTGCACGCCGGCGGCAAGTTCGGCGGCGAGGACTCCGGCTATAAAGTGGCCGGCGGTCTGCACGGCGTCGGCGCGTCCGTCGTCAACGCCCTGTCCGAGTGGCTGACCGTTCGCGTGCGCCGCGACGGGGCCGAGTATGAGCAGAGCTTCAAGCGCGGCAAGCCGGACGGCGACCTGAAAAAAATCGGCGCGGCGGCTTCTACCGGAACGACAGTCACCTTTAAGCCCGACCCGGAGATGTTCCAGGAAACGACGCTCTATCGCTATGAAACGCTGCTCAAGCGCCTGCGCGAGGAAGCGTTCCTGAACGCCGGTGTCAAGATCACCCTGACCGACGAGCGCCCCGACGCGGACCGCCCCCAGGACGAGCAGTCCGGCGAGATGCGCACCGAGACGATGTGCTACGAGGGCGGCATCCGCTCCTTCGTCAGCTACCTGTGTGAGCGCCGCGACTTAACGCCGCTGCACCCGCAGGTCATGTATATGAAGGGCGAGGGCCAGGGCGCTGTGGCCGAGGTCGCACTGCAATACTACGACAACAGCTACAACGAGCTGCTTTTGAGCTTTGCCAACAACGTCCACACCCCCGAGGGCGGCACCCATGAGGAGGGCTTTAAGCTGGCCCTGACCCGCGTGCTGAACGAATATGGACGTGCCAAGGGCATTTTGAAGGACAAGGACGAGAACCTGTCCGGCCCCGACGCCCGCGAGGGCATCATTGCCGTCGTCAGTGTGAAATTGCAGGAGGCGCAGTTTGAAGGCCAGACGAAGGCGAAGCTGGGCAACACCTTCATCAAGGGCCTGGTCAACAATGTAGTTTACAAGGCGCTGACCGAGTTCTTTGAGGAGAACCCCGCCGTCGCGAAGGCGATTCTGGAAAAAGCGACCCAGGCCGCCCGCGCCCGTGCCGCCGCCAAGAAGGCCCGCGAGCTGGTGCGCCGCAAGAGCGCGCTGGAATCCAACCGTATGCCCGGCAAGCTGGCCGACTGCCACGAAAAAGACCCCTCAAAGACCGAACTGTTCATCGTGGAGGGCGATTCTGCAGGCGGCTCGGCCAAGATGGGCCGTGACTCCAACATTCAGGCCATCCTGCCTCTGTGGGGCAAGATGCTGAACGTCGAAAAGGCCCGCGCGGACCGCATCTACGGCAACGACAAGCTGATGCCCGTCGTGACCGCGCTGGGCACCGGCATCGGCGACGAGTTTGATATTAGCAAAGTCCGCTACCATAAGATCTTCATCATGGCCGATGCCGATGTGGACGGCTCGCATATCTGCACGCTGATGCTGACCTTCTTCTTCCGCTATATGCGCCCGCTGATCGACCACGGCTATGTCTACGTCGCCCAGCCGCCGCTGTTCAAGCTGCAAAAGGGCCAAACCGTCAAGTACGCCTACAACGACGACGAAATGAAGCTGCTGAGCGCCGAAATGCCCGGCGCGAAGGTCAACCGCTACAAAGGTCTGGGCGAGATGAACCCCGACCAGCTGTGGGAGACCACGATGAACCCCGACAACCGCGTCATCGTGCAGATCAAAATCGAGGATGCCGAGCGTGCGGACGAGGCGTTCAGCATCCTGATGGGCGAGCAGGTCGAGCCGAGACGGCAGTTTATTGAGAAGAACGCAAAGTACGCGAATTTGGATGTGTGATGTTCCATGTGGAACATTGGTAGTCTATGGACAATGTGTTTCCGAAACGAAAATGGATGCGGCTGCGCAACTATGATTATGCCTCTCAAAAGATTTATTTCATAACGCTGTGTACGCAAAATCGTGAAAGAATCTTATCTGAGATTGTAGGGAGGGGTCTTGACCCCTCCGTGCGCGCGGAAGTTACGCTGATGCCGTATGGGTCAATTGCTGAATATGATTTGCTGGAAATACCAAATCATTTTCCTAATGTGGAAATTTTGAATTATGCCATAATGCCGGATCATCTGCATATCTTATTGGCGCTGGGCTGCCGGGAGGCTGCTGCGGAGGGGTCAAGACCCCTCCCTACAGTGTCAACCATTATAGGGCAATATAAAGCCGGTGTGAGCCGCAAATGTAAGCGTGCAATATGGCAAAAATATTACCACGACCACATCATCCGCAACCAACCCGATTTTGAAGAAACATGGAAATATATCGACAACAACCCGTTGCAATGGGTGTTGGACGGAAAAGCGTAAAGTTTTTGTAACGTAATAGATAGTTAAGGTGATACAATGGAAGAAAACATCATCATGGTGCCGGGGTCCGGTACGAAGGTCATTGTGCGCGATGTGAAGCAGGAAATCGAGACGGCGTTCCTTGACTACTCGATGTCTGTTATCGTGGCGCGTGCTCTGCCCGATGTGCGCGACGGCCTGAAGCCCGTCCACCGCCGCATCCTGTACACGATGCACGAGCGCGGCAACGACCCGCAGCACCCCTACCGCAAATCTGCCGATACCGTCGGTGCGGTGCTGGGCTCGTACCACCCGCACGGCGACGCCTCGGTCTATGATGCCATGGTGCGTCTGGCGCAGGATTTCAGCCTACGTTACCCGCTTGTGGACGGCCAGGGCAACTTCGGCTCCGTGGACGGCGACCCCCCGGCTGCTTACCGTTACACCGAGGCCCGCATGTCCAAGATGGCCTGCGAGATGCTGACCGACATTGAAAAAGACACCATCGACTGGGACCCCAACTTTGACGAGACCAAGAAGGAGCCCCACGTCCTGCCCAGCCGTTTCCCGAATCTGCTCGTCAACGGCAGCCAGGGTATTGCCGTCGGCATGGCGACGAACATCCCGCCCCACAACCTGCGCGAGATCGTCAACGGCATGGTCGCCCTGATGGACGACCCTGAAATCGACCTGGCCGGGCTGATGGAGTACGTCAAGGGCCCCGACTTCCCGACGGGCGGCATCATCATGGGCCGCAGCGGCATCCGCGCTGCTTACGCCACGGGCCGCGGCAAAATCACGCTGCGGGGCCGTGCCGAGATCATCGAGAAAAAGAACGGGCGCTATGAGATCCTGATTTCGGAAATCCCCTACATGGTCAACAAGACCCGCCTGATCGAGTCCATCGCTGACCTTGTCAAGGATAAGCGCATCGAGGGAATCAGCGACCTGAACGACGAGTCCTCGAGCCGCACCGGCATGAAGATCGTCATTGAGATCAAGAAGGACGCGAACCCCCAGGTCGTGCTCAACCAGCTCTACCGCTTCACCCAGCTGCAGGACACCGTCGGCGTCATCATGCTGGCGCTGGACGACGGCGTGCCCAAGATCATGAGCCTGAAAACCATGATGGAGCGCTATATTGAGTTCCAGATGCAGGTCATCCGCCGCCGCACCGCGTTTGAGTTGAAGAAGGCAAAGGAGCGCGAGCACATCCTCGAGGGCCTGCACAAGGCCGTTGACATCGTCGATGAGATCATCGCGACGATCCGCGCCTGCAAGGGCGGCTTTGCCGAGGCGCGGCAGGCCGTCATGGACAACTTCGGCTTTGACGAGCTGCAGGCGGACGCCATTGTCAAGCTGCAATTGGGCCGTCTGGCCGGTCTGGAGATCCTCAAAATCGAGCAGGAGTTGGGCGAGCTGCGCGAGGCCATCGCCGATTATGAGGACATTCTGGCCAACGACGAGCACGTCAAGCGCATCGTCAAGACCGACCTGACCGCGCTGGCCGACAAGTACGGCGACGAGCGCCGCACCTCCATCGAGACCGTCTCCGGCGAGGTCGATATTGAGGACCTGATCCCCGAGGAGACCTGCGTCTTTACGCTGACCCACGAGGGCTATATCAAGCGCACGACGCTGGACACCTACCAGGCACAGAACCGCGGCGGACGCGGCGTGCAGGGCATGACCCAGAAGGACGACGACTTCACCGAGGAACTTTTTGTCGGTTCTACGCATGATTATATGCTGTTTATGACGAACCAGGGCCGCGTCTACCGCCTGAAGGGTTATCAGGTGCCCGAGGGCAGCCGCACGGCCAAGGGCAGCCATATTGTGAACCTGCTGCAGCTGCAGGAGGGCGAGAAGGTCACGCTGATGCTGCAGCAGAAGGCCGGCGTGGACGAGGACAACACCTACGCCACGATGGTGACGAAGCAGGGCCTCATCAAGCGCACGCCGCTGTCCCAGTTCCGCAACATCCGCAAGATGGGCCTGATCGCCATCGCGCTGAACGAGGGCGACAGTCTGGTGTGGAGCCACCTGACCAAGGGTGACGACGAGATCATTGTTGCCACCCACGACGGCGCGGCCATCCGCTTTACCGAGGACGGCGCCCGCTCGATGGGCCGTACCGGCCACGGCGTCCGCGTCATCAAGCTGCGCGAGGGCGACTATGTCGTCGGTGCAGGCGTCTGCCGCCCGGGTGCGAACGTGCTGACCATCAGCGAGGAGGGCAAGGGCCGCCGCAGCCGCATTGACGATTACCGCATCACGAAGCGCGGCGGCTTGGGCATCCGCAACTATTCTAACGGCAACGTGGCGGGCATCAAGATCGTGGATGACACCGACGATCTGATCCTCATCAGCCAGAACGGCATTCTGATCAGAATCCATGCGGCGGACATCAACGTCCAGAGCCGCTACGGCAGCGGTGTCCGCGTCATGCGCCTGGTCGAGGACGACAAGGTGGCCGTGGTCGCCCGTGTGGACCGCGACAACGACGCCGAGACCGCAAAAATCGAGGATACCGGCGAGACCGACCCGACCCCCGAGGAGCTGGCGGCCATCGAAGCCGAGGAGCTGGCGCAGGAGGCCGCGGAGGACGCAGCCCCCGAGAACGACACCGAAGAATAAACCAATACAGGGGAGAGGCCGCGGGTCGGCCTCTCCTTTTTGGTGGATTTGTAGGGAGCGGTCTTGACCGCTCCGGGAAGTTTGCCATGCCTTTCACGGGCACGGAGGGGTCAAGACCCCTCCCTACAAGCATTTGAAATTTTTTCGCCGAAGCCTTTTTTATAAAAAAGGCTGGAAAAACACCGCGTATTCATGGTATTCTAAAGTATTCCCATCACAAAAAAGGAGCGCTCCACATGGAACATCTGCACACAACGATCTGCGCACTGGCGACGCCACCGGGCGAGGGCGGCATTGCCACCGTCCGCGTGTCCGGGCCGGACGCCTACGGCATCGTCGGCAAAATCTTTGCGCCGGTGCGGCAGGGGAAAAGCGTGGCCGACGCGAAGGGCTACACCGCCATGCTGGGCCACTACCTGCTGCACGGGGCCGAGATGGACGAGTGCGTGGCGCTGTTTTTCCGCGCACCGCACTCCTACACCGGCGAGGACGTTATTGAGCTGTCCGTCCACGGCGGCACGGCCATGGCGGACGGTTTGTTAGAAGCGCTCATCACCGCGGGCTGCGCGCCTGCCGGACCGGGGGAGTTCACCCGCCGCGCACTGGAAAACGGGCGGATGTCGCTGACGCAGGCCGAGGCCGTGATGGAGGTCATTGCGGCGAACGGGCGGCAGGGGGCTGCGCTGGCAAAATCCGCGCTGGACGGGCGGCTGGCAAAGCGCATCGGTAAGATACAGACCGCGCTGCAAACGCTGAACGCCCACCTGACCGCCTGGGTCGATTACCCCGAGGAGGACGTGCCCGAGCTGTCCGACGCGGCGTTTGTCGGGACGCTGACCGAGCAAAAGGACGCGCTGGACGCGCTGATCTCCGGCTACAGCGCGGGCGCGGTGCTGCGCCATGGCGTGGACTGTGTGCTGCTGGGGCGGCCCAACGTGGGCAAAAGCACGCTGCTGAACCTGCTGGCCGGGTTTGACCGTGCCATTGTCACGCCCGTGGCCGGTACGACCCGCGATATTGTGGAGCAGGCCGTGCAGCTGGGCAGCGTGCGGCTGAACCTGTTTGACACCGCCGGTGTGCGGGAAGTGGGCGCGGACGGCGACGCCATCGAGGCCGAGGGCATCCGCCGCAGCTGGCGCAAGCTCGACGAGGCCGGGCTGGTGCTGGCTGTGTTCGACGCCGCACAGCCGTTGTCTGATGATGATTTGGAGCTGGCCCGCAGATGTCAGGGCCGCCCGGCCATCGCGGTTTTGAATAAGCAGGACCTGGCGGGGGAGACGGATGTTCCACGTGGAACATTGGAGCCGTATTTTAAGAAGATCGTCCCGATGTGTGCGCGGGATGCCGTCGGCCTGCAGGCCCTGACGGATGCGGTTGCGGATTTGTTAGGCACAGCGCAGCTGGACCCGGAGGCTGCGCAGCTATGCAGTGCCCGCCAATTGGCCGCTGCGACCCGCGCGAGAGATGCGCTGGCGGAAGCGATTGCGGCGCGGCAGAACGGCTTTGGGCTGGACGCCGCCGCGGTGTGTTTGACGGACGCCTTGCAGGCGCTGTTTGATTTGACAGGAGAAAACGCCAGCGACGCAACGATAGAGGAAGTTTTTGAGACGTTCTGCGTGGGCAAGTAAGTAAAAAAGGCGGAGCCTTCTCCCCCTGGGGGAGAAGGTGTCCGCGGCCCCGCCCGCGGACGGATGAGGGGAGAGCCTGCGGAGGTTGCCCGTTAAAAGGGAGGCTACGCAAACTCCGCCCTCATCAGCCGCCTGCGGGCGGCAGCTTCAGTCTACGCGCTAAGAGCCGCCTTCGGCGGTTGCGCTCCGACACGCGCCTGCGGGCGCAGCCCCTCGGGGGAAGCCTTTAAGGAGTGATACCATGAACGACAGGAAAACCCATGACCCTTTGCGTGTCAATGCACGCAATCTCCGCAAATCTATGACCCCGCAGGAGAGACGCTTGTGGTACGACTTTCTGAAAAACCTGCCGCAGACCGTTTACCGCCAGAAAATAATTGGCAATTTTATAGTTGATTTCTATATTTCATCGTGTAAACTGGTAATAGAACTGGACGGCGCACAGCACACCGAACCGCAGGCCGTCGAGTACGATGCACAGCGCACCGCCTACCTGCAAGGCATCGGCTGCCGGGTGCTGCGCTACGCCAACAATGTAGTGGACACAAATTTCGCGGGTGTCTGTGAGGACATCCTGCACAATATAGGGTAAGAGGGAACGTATATGGACAAACTGGGAACCTACGACGTCATCGTCATCGGTGCGGGGCATGCGGGGATCGAGGCGGCGCATGCGGCGGCACGGCTGGGGGCAAGGACCGCGGTGTTTACGCTGTCGCTGGATTTCATCGGCAATATGCCGTGCAACCCGTCCATCGGCGGCACAGCCAAGGGGCATCTTGTGCGGGAGGTCGATGCGCTCGGCGGGCTGATGGGGCTGGCCGCAGACGCCACCTACCTGCAAAGCCGGATGCTCAACCGCGGCAAAGGCCCCGCCGTACACAGTCTGCGCGTGCAGACAGACCGCAAGCGCTACCACATCTGGATGAAGCACGCGCTGGAGCAAACCGCCAACCTCGACATCCACCAGGGCGAGATCGTCGGCGTGGACGTGCAGGACGGCAAGGTCTGCGGCGTGTTCACGAACCTGCACGGCTACTACGCCTGCAAGGCCGTCGTCATTGCCACCGGCACCAACCTGGGCGGGCGCATCTTTGTGGGCGACGCCCACTATGACAGCGGCCCCGACGGCACCCACGCCGCCACCGCGCTGACCCGGTGCCTTGTGGCGAACGGCTTCACGCTGCGCCGCTTCAAGACCGGCACGCCTGCCCGCGTCCATCGCCGCAGCATCGACTTCTCAAAGCTCGAATGCCAGCCCGGCGACCCCGACGCCGAGCTGCAGCCGTTCAGCTTTATGACCCGCGTGCCGATGCACAACAAGGTCAACTGCTACATCGCTTACACGAACCCCGCGACCCATAAGGTCATTCTCGACAACCTGCACCGTTCGCCGCTCTACGGCGGCGACATTCAGGGCGTCGGCCCGCGGTACTGCCCGTCCATTGAGGATAAGGTCGTCCGCTTTAAAGAGAAGGAGCGCCACCCGGTCTTTGTGGAGCCCTGCGGCGAGGACACCGAGGAAATGTACCTGCAGGGTCTCTCGTCCAGCCTGCCCGAGGCCGTGCAGAACGAGATGTACCGCACGATTGCCGGATTTGAGCATCTCGAAATCATGCGCCCGGCCTACGCCATCGAGTATGACTGCGTGGACCCCACGACGCTCAAGCCCACGCTGGAAAGCAAGGTCGTGGGCGGCATCTACGGCGCGGGGCAGTTCAACGGCACGTCCGGCTATGAGGAGGCCGCTGCGCAGGGCTTGCTGGCGGGTCTGAACGCCGCCCGCCACGCGCTGGGCAGGGAAGAGCTTGTGCTGGCGCGGCACACAAGCTACCTCGGCACGCTGGTGGACGACCTTGTCACGAAGGGTGTCATGGACCCCTACCGTATGATGACGAGCCGCAGCGAATACCGCCTGAGCCTGCGCCAGGACAACGCCGACGAGCGGCTGACCCCGATTGGCCGCGAGTACGGGCTGGTGGACGATGACCGCTGGGCACTGTTCTGCCGTGACCGTGAGGTCAAGCAGGCCGAGCTGCACCGGCTGGAGACGACGAGCATCAAATTGGCCGACCTGCGCGCCGCCGCCCCCGAGGGCGCGGAGCTGGGCGAGATCGGCGGTTCGGCCATCGAGCTGATGCGGCGGCCCTACATCAGCTATGATCTGATCGCGAAGGTCATTGGCCGCGGCGAGGGCGTGACCCCCGCCATGGCGCAGCGCATCGAGACGGAGATCCGCTACGCCGGGTACATTGCGCGGGAGGAACGGATCATACGGGATATTCAGCGGCACGAGAATGTGAAGATCCCCGACGACTTTGACTATGCGCCGATTGAGACGATGACGCTGGAATCCCGCGAAAAGCTGACGAAGATAAGGCCGCGCACGCTGGCGCAGGCCGGGCGGATACCGGGTGTATCACCGAGCGACCTGGCGCAGCTGAGCATTGTGCTGCTGAAGCTGAAATAAACAGGATGCCTTCTCCCGCGAGGGAGAAGGTGCCCGAGGCCCCGCCAGAGGGCGGATGAGGGCCGAGTATATCAATTTCACCCGCAACCGGGCAGCCACATACAGTCTGCCCTCATCAGCCGCCTGCGGGCGGCAGCTTCCCCCGAGGGGGAAGCCAAGGAGACGCTATGATTGATAAAAACAGATTACAAGCTAAATGTTCCACGTGGAACATCCCCTTGACCGGCGCACAGCTGGACCTGCTGGACAGGTACGCCGAGCTGCTGGTCAGCTATAACGAAAAGGTCAACCTGACCGCCATCACCAGCCCCGAGGGCATCGAGGACCGCCACTTTGCGGACAGCCTGCTGTTTGCGGCGCAGCCCGAGGTCAGCGGCAGGCTGGTGGACGTCGGCACCGGCGCGGGGTTCCCGGGCATTGTGGCAAAAATCTACAAGCCTGACCTGGAGCTGACGCTGATGGAGCCGACGGGCAAGCGCGTGGACTTTTTACGCTATGCCTGTGCCGAGCTGGGTCTGACCGGCGTCGAGTTTGCGAAGGAACGCGCCGAGGAGGCCGCCCGCAAGATCTGGCGCGAGCAGTTCGACGTGGCCAGCGCCCGCGCGGTGGCGGCACTGCCTGTGCTGTGCGAATACTGCCTGCCGCTGGTCAAAGTCGGCGGACGGTTCATCGCGATGAAGGGCCCCGAGGCAGACGCAGAAGCAAAAGCCGCCACCAACGCGCTGAAAAAGCTGGGCGGCCAATATGAGGAAACGCGCGCCTTCACGCTGCCGGACGGCAGTGCCCGCGGGCTGGTGTTCTGCAAAAAAATATCGCAGACTCCGACGGTTTACCCCCGAAACGGCGGAAAAATTGCCAAGAAGCCGTTGTAACAACGCGAAAAATTGAACATAAGGGCGAACGATTTTTCTTCCCCGAAACTGCGGTTTATGCTATGCTTTTTGTAGAAAAGCATAGCATTTTTTACGCCACAGGGGAGGAACCGAAATTGCCTAGAAATGATATACAAAAGCAGGGGCGCATTCTGATGCTGCCTGTGGACTGCATCGAGCCGTCGCCCTACCAGGCGCGCACCGCCTTCGATGAGCCGGAGATCGCCGCGCTGGCCGTCAGCATTTTGCAGAACGGCCTTTTGCAGCCCATCAGCGTGCGGCGGGTCGGGCTGCACAAATACCAGCTTGTGGCGGGGGAGCGCCGCCTGCGCGCCTGCCGTCTGGCCAAGCTGGACAAGGTGCCGGCGATACTGGCCGACTACGACGACAGCGAATCCGCCGCGCTGGGTCTTTTGGAAAATTTGCAGCGCAGCCAGCTGGACCCGTTCGACACGGCGCGGGGCATTAAAGAGGTCATCCGGCTGTGGGGCTGCACCCAGGCCGAGGCTGCGCGGCGGCTGGGGTTGAGCCAGCCGGCCCTTGCCAACAAGCTGCGCCTGCTGACCCTGACCCCGGAACAGCAGCAGCTTTGCACGGCCAGCCATCTGAGCGAGCGCCACGCCCGCGCCGCCCTGCGCCTGCCCGAGGGACGCCGCACCGCCGCGCTGGAAAAGATGGCGCGGGACAAGATGAGCGTGCGCCAGGCGGACCGTCTTGTGGACCAGATGCTGGCCACACCCAACGGGCCCAGCCCCTGCCGCCGCACGATCCCCATGGTGCGGGATGTGCGGTTCTTTGTAAATACATTGCAGCACGCGGTGGATTTGATGACCCAGAAGGGGATCGCCGCCACGACCCGGTGCGATAAGCATGACGGGTGTCTGGAGTACATTGTGCGGATACCGGTCAGCAGCGACGGTACGGCGGGAAAGGTGGAGAACGGCGCGAAGGAGGAAGAAGGGGAGTTTGAGGTGAAGGTGTGAGGAGAAGGCCGGCTGCGAGGATAGACAGCCGGGATGGCTGCGTTGGTGTACGCTTTTTGGCTGCCGCGCGGTAGGGGCCGGGCATGCCCGACCCGCGGGTTTCCCTTAAGCGCCCGTTTCCCGTACACTGCCGGGCCGCATATATGCGGTCCCTACACCGCAGCAATATTTTACCATGCAGCAACGGCAAACGTTCCCGGAACGGTCAAGACCGTTCCCTACAAAGCACCCGTGAACCCCATCTGTAGGGAGGGGTCTTGACCCCTCCGCGGACGCTTGCCCGATACCGGGCATTCACGGGCAGCCACTCGCACCCCCCGCGGGGCGTCGGGGACGCCGCCCCCTGCAACGACCTACGAACTTTCCCACCATCGTTCACGCCCGCGCTGTTTGCGGCATGGCATACCCCCGGCAGATGTTCCACGTGGAACATCTGCCGGACTTTTTTGTTGGAAAAACCCCTTTTTTATCCCTTCTGTTTGTGCTATAATAGATGCAAGCGGCCCCAAAGCCGCCAAAAAAAGCAAAAACAGGGGAGGTACGGCGTGGCAAAAGTCATCGCAATAGCAAACCAGAAGGGCGGCGTTGGCAAAACCACCACCGCCGTCAACCTGAGCGCCTGTGTGGCGGCACTCGGCAAAAAGGTCCTCATCGTCGATCTGGACCCGCAGGGCAACACCACATCGGCGTATGGCATCTCCAAAAACAAGGTGGAGGCCGACACCTACACCTGCCTGATCGACGATGATGACGTCCGCGAGGCCATCATCAAGAGCGAGTACAACGCCGATGTGCTGCCGTCCAACACCCAGCTGGCGGGCGCGCCCATCGAGCTTGTGTCGGTGCCGCGGCGGGAAATGCGCCTGCGCACCGTGCTGGCCCCCGTCGTGCCGCTGTACGACTACATTTTCATCGACTGTGCGCCGTCGCTCGACCTTTTGACCGTCAACGCGCTCTGCGCGGCGGACACCGTCATCATCCCGATGCAGTGCGAGTTCTTCGCGCTCGAGGGCCTGAGTGAGCTGATGGCGACCCTGAAAACCGTGCGCAAAAAGTACAACCGGTACTTAGACATCGAGGGCGTGCTGTTCACGATGTACTCCGGGCGGCTCAACCTGACGATGCAGGTCGTCGCGCAGGTCAAAAAGTACTTTGGCGACAAGGTCTACCGCGCCGTCATTCCGCGCACCGTGCGCCTGAGCGAGGCCCCGAGCTTCGGTATGCCGATCAACTTCTATGAGCCGAACGGCAAGGGCAGCGAGGCGTACATGGAATTGGCGCGGGAATTTTTGGCAAACAACGAACGATAAGGAGGGACGCCGATGGCCAAAAAGAAGATGGGCGGGCTTGGCAAGGGGCTGGACAGCCTGTTTGCCGACCTGTCCGACGATACCGGCAGCGAAGCGTCCAACTCAACGCTGCCGCTGCGGGAAATCGAGCCTGACCCCGAGCAGCCCCGCAAGCGGTTTGACGACGACGCGCTGAACCAGCTGGCCGACAGCATCACCGAGAACGGGCTTTTGCAGCCCATTGCGGTGCGGCCCAAAAAGGTCGGCCCGGGGTACATCATCATTGCGGGCGAGCGCCGCTGGCGTGCCGCACGCCTGGCCGGGCTGGACGAGGTGCCGGTCATCATCAAGGATGTGACCGACGAGCAGGCCGCCGCGCTGGCGCTGATTGAAAATCTGCAGCGCGAGGACCTCGACCCCATCGAGGTCGCTGAGGGCTGCCGGCAGCTGATCGACAAGTACGGCTTAACGCAGGAATCCGCCGCGAAAAAGCTGGGCAAGAGCCGCAGCGCCGTGACCAACAGCCTGCGCCTGCTGGCCCTGCCCGAGGATGTGCGCCGTATGGTCAGCGGGGGCAAGCTGAGCTTTGGCCACGCCAAGGTCCTGCTGGGGCTGCCCAATGAGGATTTGATGCGGCAGGCTGCGGCGGAGGTCGCGGCGCAGAATCTGAACGTGCGCCAGACCGAGGCCCTGTGCAAAAAGCTGACAAAGCCCGCCAAGCCGCCCAAGGCGAAGGATGATAACTTCACCCGCCCGAAGCGCGCCGTGGAGGTGGAGGCGGCCTTGAAGGAGGTCACCGGCAGCGAGGTCCATGTTGACTACAAGGACGGCAAGGGCTCGCTGAAAATCGACTTTTACAGCGATGATATGCTGCAAAAGTTCGTGAGCCTGCTGGGAATGTATGACCCGGAAGGGTGAGCAGCCCGGAAATCTGTAGGGGCGGGGCATGCCCCGCCCGCAGCCTACCCATAAAATGCTATTTATTTGTAAAGCCGCGGGCCGGACATGTCCGGCCCCTACAAAAGCAAATATTGAATAGAGGAGTACCACTATGTTAGACATTCGTTTTGTCCGTGAAAACCCGGACGCCGTCAAGGAAAACATCAGGAAAAAGTTCCAGGACGCCAAGCTGCCCCTCGTCGATGAGGTCATCGCGCTTGACGCCGAGTACCGCGCCGCCATCGGTGAGGCCAGCGACCTGCGCGCAAACCGCAACAAGCTGTCCAAGCAGATCGGCGCGCTGATGGGCCAGGCCAAGAAAGACCCCTCCAAGGCTGCCGAGGCCGAGGAAATCAAGAAGCAGGTCACGGCCCAGGCTGACCGCCTGAAGGAGCTGGAGGCCAAGGAGACCGAGCTGCAGGCCAAGATCCAGGAGATCATGTACACGATCCCCCAGATGATCGACCCCAGCGTGCCCATCGGCCCCGACGACAGCCATAACGTCGAGGTCCAGCGCTTCGGCGAGCCCGTTGTGCCCGACTACCCGATCCCGTACCACGTGGACATCATGGAGAGCTTCGACGGCATCGACCTTGACGCCGCAGGCCGCGTCTCCGGCAACGGCTTCTACTACCTGCTGGGCGACATTGCCCGCCTGCATGAGGCTGTGCTGGCCTACGCCCGCGATTTTATGATCGACAAGGGCTTTACCTATGTCATCCCCCCGTTCATGATGCACGGCGACGTGGTCAAGGGCGTTATGTCCTTCCCTGAAATGGACGCTATGATGTACAAAATCGAGGGTGAGGACCTGTACCTGATCGGCACGTCCGAGCACACGATGATTGGCCGCTTCATCGACCAGACGCTGGACGGTGCCAAGCTGCCCCTGACCCTGACCAGCTACAGCCCCTGCTTCCGCAAGGAGAAGGGCGCCCACGGCATCGAGGAGCGCGGCATCTACCGCATCCATCAGTTCGAGAAGCAGGAGATGATCGTCGTCTGCAAGCCCGAGGACAGCATGGACTGGTACGACAAGCTGTGGAAGAACTCCGTCGAGCTGTTCCGCTCCATGGAGATCCCCGTCCGCCAGCTGGAGTGCTGCTCCGGCGATCTGGCCGATCTGAAGGTCAAGAGCTGCGACATCGAGGCGTGGAGCCCGCGCCAGCAGAAGTACTTCGAGGTCTGCTCCTGCTCCAACCTGGGCGACGCCCAGGCCCGCCGCCTGCACATCCGCTTTAAGGATGAGAACGGCAAGACCCAGCTGGCCCACACGCTGAACAACACCTGCGTGGCCCCGCCGCGTATGCTGATCGCCTTCCTGGAGAACCACCTGCAGGCCGACGGCACCGTGACTATCCCCGAGGTCCTGCGCCCCTACATGGGCGGCAAGGCCGTGCTGGTGCCCAACAAGAAGTAATTTTGCAAGAGCCTTCCCCCGAGGGGGAAGGTGGCCGAAGGCCGGATGAGGGGAAAGCTGCCGTGGCCGCCCATAACCGGGTAACTGCCGTAAGTTCGCCCCTCATCAGTCCGCTTTGCGGACAACTTCAGTCTCCGCGCTAAGAGCCGCCTTCGGCGGTTGCGCTCCGACACGCGCCTGCGGGCGCAGCCCCTCGTGGGAAGCCTTTAGAGTTTTCCCCCGCATTGCACATGCAATGCGGGATTTTTTTTGCATTTTTGAAAAAAATCGGGAAAAACTACTTGACATAGGGGAGAATGTCGGCTATAATAATATAGCGTTCTCAAGAGCGCGACGACAAATGTGGCGGTATAGCTCAGTTGGCTAGAGCATTCGGTTCATACCCGAAGTGTCACCGGTTCAAATCCAGTTACCGCTACCACATGATACAGGATTTCGCTAAAATACTTGGGGGTCGGTTGCAATAGTAGCCGATAAGTTGCTTGCTGTTTTAGCGAAATCTTGTATTATATGGCCCGTTGGTCAAGCGGTTAAGACACGGCCCTTTCACGGCTGTAACATGGGTTCGATTCCCGTACGGGTCACCAAAGATAGTCCTTAATTTTTAACGAAGATTCGTTAGAAATTGAGGACTTTTTCTTTTGCCTTTTGACGTGTACCACAATCGTACCACACTTTCAGAAAAAAATCAATCTTTCCAAGAGGGTAGACGTGCTGCGTAAAAGCCTTTATCAGCGCAGCACGTCTACTTTTTTGTTGTTCCCCGCCTAATTATAAAACCGTGAAATGCCGAACAGTAAAGGGGCTTTCGCGGCATATCCTCGCTTTACAAATTGGGCTGCGGTATTCCACGCTCCCCTTGACTGTCCGCCATTTCCGTTTTTTCCGCGAATCGCGGAACAACCCGCAACCCCTTATCCCGATGGGATAACGTGAGTTGAGATTGAGAAAATCGAAAGCGAGGATACGAAAATGAAAGAGACAGTAAAAACATCAAGAACGGCGGGATACTTGGAGAAAATTTTCCGGGCGCTGAACGCAAAGTATTTTGATAATGAACTGGAAGAACCCATCATCACGATACAGAGTACGCCCAAGGCATACGCACATGTTACCATCGGCAAGGCATGGCAACGTGGAGATACTACCCGCAGGGAGTTAAATATCGGGGCAGGAACTCTTGACAGAAGCATTTTCGAAATTGTTGCATCTGAACTCCACGAGTGCATACACATCTACAATATGCAGCGCGGCATACAGGATTGCAGCAGGGGCGGGCAGTATCACAACAAAAAATTCAAAGCCGCCGCCGAAGCCCGTGACCTGAAAATCGGTTATAACCCGCGCATCGGTTGGAGCATAACAGAGCCAACGGAAGCCCTTTGTGAGTTCGTTCTGGAGCAAGGCTGGGACGACATTCGCATGAACCGCATAGAGGGCGGCTATACAACGCGCGGCAAAGGTACAGGGAACACGACAGGCAAGCCAACAGGCGGCAGCAGCCCAAACACCCACAGTATCAAATATGTATGTCCCTGCTGCGGTAACAGCGTGAGGGCAACCAAGGCAGTACACATTCTGTGCATGGACTGCAACAAGCCAATGCGGGCGCAATAAAAAGGAAACTCCGGGAGCAAATTCAGCACCCGGAGCTTTTTTGATGTTAACTTTTCAAATAGATTATTTGGATTGTGCAGCAGACACCTTTTGTTGGTAGAGTTTCATAAGCTCGGCAACACAGGCGCTTTCGCTGGTTCTGGCAGCAGTTCCCTTTGTGAATCCATAAGCGTCCATAACAGCGCGGTCATTGTCTTGATGGGCTTTGCGGAGTTCTAGTGGCATGGTCAAGTCATCGTACAAGTCTGCAAGGCTACTGTCTGGGTAAAGAGCGCGTGCATCCAAAATAGCTTGTGACGTTTGTTCAATTCTAACTTTTTGCTGTGCAGTAGGTGTAGGCCACGGAAAGTTATTGTACACGATGTCTTTAGAGTAGCGGTAATCACTTTTGATGCGTCCTCCAATAGCTCTCATCCACGCCATATGCACGTTTGATTCAAGTATACCAAACTCATAAATGCCTGCATTGGGAATACACATTGCTGCATCAGTAAGAATCATTTCCTTTCCAATAAAACCAAATGGTATATATTTTCTATCTTTTGTTGAATGTCGTGGAACTACAATAGCTGTTTCTGGTACATTAGTTTCTCGGAAAAGCCACGGGGTATCAGCTAACTTCTTTCTATCATCGGCTCCTGAAAGTCTGTCTTGTTGGCATTGCTTTATACGTTTCATTACCAATGGCATTTGTGAAAGTGTTGCGGGCGAAACGCCGACCAGCCAAAGACACCACCGTTTTTTATTGTTTATAAATTCAGTTGCACCACTAAGTCTTTTAATATATGGTAAAGCTTTTGGTTCCGATTTTATAAATGTATCGTAGTCCTTTTCTTCAATTATGAGATTGCCGCCATCAGCAGGTCTATTACCAGAAGTCATTTCATACGTTTTACAGATAGGCTTTTTTCTACTTTCAACGAACACATTTGGTGCTGCCATCAAGTATGCGTTTATATTTTCAACCGCCTGAACGCTACCATTATCAAACAACCACCTTACAGCATGGATTGGTGCACAGCTAAACCCGACTATCACACAATGCACCTGAGCTTTTAAGCTTGCCTCACTGTCCCAACGGAACGTCCGATATGCAAAATCAATGTGTATACCAAATTGGTCATAGAGCGGTTTCCAAACGCCTGCCACCTGTTCGCCCTGTGTGATAGAGTTCGTCGAGACAAAAGCGGTTCGTATCGGAGTGTTCTGCATCAGCTTGGCAGCCTTATAGTACCACCCTGCAACATAGTCAATTTTGCCCGCAGTTTTATACGGTTTGCCCTTTTCATCTACATAAATGGAAAGAATATCACTTTTTTGTTCCTTACTTTGCAAAGAATAGCCAATAAACGGCGGATTCCCCATGATATAGTGCAGGTTACCTTTGGAAACCACGCTCTCCCAATCCACCCGCAAGGCGTTGCCCTCTACAATATAGGCGTTTGTTTTCAGAGGCAGAAATTCCAGCGGGACGAGCAGAATTTTCTCCGTCTCTTTCATCATCTGGCTTTCTGCAATCCAAAGCGCGGTTTTTGCAACCGTAACGGCAAAGTCATTGATTTCGATGCCGTAAAACTGGCCGATGGAAACCTGTATTGGGCTTTCGCTGGCGGAATACATCGTAACCTGACCGTGGGAGAGTTCCACCAAAATCTTGTTTTCCAAGCGGCGCAGGCTCAAATAGGTTTCGGTCAAAAAGTTGCCGCTGCCGCAAGCCGGGTCTAAGAACGTGAGTGATGCCAGCTTGCGCTGGAATGTCCGCAGTTTGGTGTTTTTCGTGCGCTCTACCGAAATGGCACAAATTTCGTCAAGCTCTCCCTTTAGCTCGTCCAAGAACAGAGGGTCAATGACCTTGTGAATATTCTCAATGCTGGTATAGTGCATACCACCGCTGCGGCGTGTTTCCGGGTTCAGGGTGCTTTCAAAGACAGCACCGAAAATCGTGGGGCTGATTTCAGACCAGTTAAAATTTTCGCTGGCTTTTACCAGCAGCAAATCCCGGATTTCGTCCGTAAAGGGCGGTATCTCAATATCTTCATCGGAGAACAAGCCGCCGTTGACGTAAGGGAACGCTGCCAAATCCGGGTTGTCATCTTTCAAATAGGGGTCTCGGTCTTGCGGCTTGGTATCCAGCACGCGGAACAGGTCAATCAGAGCTTTGCGCAGCTCCCGCGTGTTAAACGCTGCAAGGTAGTCATGGAACATACCGTGATGCCCAAAAATCCCGGCATCTTCGGCATACAGACAAAATACCAGACGAACGCACAGCTTGTTCAGGCTCTTTAAGGAGTGTTCTGCTTCTGGATTGGCATACTTCTTGTAAAAGGCATCATACAGCAAGCCTACGATTTCGCCCGCTGCAATGGAAACTTCCATTTCCCGCTTGAGGTGTTCGTTTCCAGCATCGACAAGAAATTGAAGCCGATAGTATTCCTTTTCCAGATTCGCAAGTTCGACGATTTCAGGCTCACCGCGCGGGCGTTCCATATCATACACATAAAAGGTGCTGAAATTGCAGGTTACCACCCAGCGCGGGTGCTGCGATACGGGCAGCTCCAAAATATACCGCTTAGCCTGTTCAAAAGGGGTCAGCAACGCACCGTCTGATTGCTTGATGGGCTTGTTCAAATCCTTGCCAAGCCCCTTTTGCTCAATCAGAACGTGGGTAGCAGGAATCGTGCCGTCAATGAAACTGGTGTGGTCAAGGTGGACTTGCTCCTCAAACTGAATGAATTGCTCCGGGTGTTCGACTCCGTACACATCACGAAGAAGCGACAGCCAGAAAGGTTGACTTTCGCCTTTTTCGTAGCCCTTATCTTTCCAGTAGGCGGCAAAACTCTTTGCGGCCTGTTGCTGTTGCGCAGCGGTCATAGCGGTCACCTCATAGCACAATGTCTTTATCATTATCATAGCATAAACCCCTGTTTACGGCAATTACGTTTTACAAAAATAAGAGGGTAGGCGCGATCCGCGCCTACCCTTTGAAGTTAACATTTCAAAATTACTTCAAGGTTGCATCATTAAAATAGTATGCCTGAAACACCGTGCCATCTTCCATCAAAAAACGTCCCTGTGCATCATGCGGAATCTGCTCGGCTGCCCGTCCATCTCCGATAATGATGGTAGACAGCGTGGTATCCGCGCGGCCACAGATGCGAATATTCATGTTGTTCTTAATCTGGCCCGACAAGATGTTCGCGTCAGGGCGCTGGGTTGCAAGAATCAGATGAACGCCAAAGGCACGGCCTTGACGGGCAATCAGCGCAAGACGTGCTTCAATCTGTGCCAGCAGTTCTTTACGCTCCTTGTCTGCGCCCGTCCTATCGAGCAGTTCCGCAACCTCATCACAGGCAAAGACAATGCGCTGCATATAGTCCCCGGCCTTTTGGCGGTACTCGGTGATATTGGCGGCTTCAACTTCCTTGAAAAGCTGTTTACGTTTTTCCAAGGTATCCGCCAAACGATTCAAAAGAACCAGCAGCTTTTGCTCATTAGTAATAATATAAGCAAACTCCTGCCACGCACGCGGAAAGTCAACTCCGCCTTTGAAGTCGGCCACATACACAACGTCAGCCTGTTCAATCGCTTGCCAAAGCAGACATTGCAGCAAGATGGTCTTGCCGCTGCCCGTGTTGCCGCCAATCAGGATATGCGGGGTCTTGTCGATGTTGATAGTAATATCACTCGTCAGACCACGGCCAAGAAGCAGCAAATTGTCCTCGTTGTAGTGGATATAGCGGTCATGCCATTCAGCGGTGTCAAAAGCGTGTTCAGGTGGTACGCAGCACAGGGTTACAGTACGGCGGTCTTTGCCCTCTTTTACATCTGCAATCAGCATATTCAGGGCGCTTTCGAGTTCGAGTTGCTTGTCAACCCATAAGGAAACCGGAAAGCCCGTGCAGCGGTAAGTATAAGTGACAACATTGCCGTGCTGCTCTTTTTGAATTAAATAGGGCGCTTCGCCGGCACTGTTTAGAAAGCCAATACGCGCAAAATTGTGCTGCATATCCAATGCGCCCGGAACGTAGCCAACAGCGACCAAACTGAAAATAACCCAGCATAAAAATGTGAATGCTACTGGCGCAATGAAAATGCTGCCAAGTGCGCCGGGCAGACGATACGGCCAGTAGATTGCCGCGCAGAGTACCAAGCCCAGCAGCAGGAGAGCAAGCAGACTGTAGCGCTTGCGGGGGTATATGGCTGCATTGTGCAGCCCGGCTTTTGCTGTAGAAGTGAGGTTGCGCAGGTTGGTGCGCGAGCTCAACTCATTCTTGTTAAGGCTCGTCATCGTTATTCTCCTTTTCAGAATCAACATCAACGTGCGGGGGAAGTAAGTAAAGCTGCTCCCACTCCCCGGAGGTGGGATTTGCAATATAATCAGTGCCAACATCATCAATGTCCAAGTAGCAACGGAAATGGGTAATGTAAGATGCCAATGCTGCCGAATCATAATCTTTGCCGCTGGCACACAGTTCTTCAATGGATAGAGGTGAAATAATGATAATGGTTGTGTAACATGCAACTGCGTCTGAAAATCTTGCGGGTAGCGTACAATAGTTGCCGCTTAGAAAGCGCCTAATGTCGAACCACGGGAATTGCCCGGTGTAGTCGGTAAGAACGACAGTGCTTTCCGCGCAGTAGCTGTCCCAAGGGTGAGTGTAGTCACTTACAACGTATGTGTCTGGTGTGTGTGCAAACAACTTGTAAGTTTCTTTGGGTGGTAGGTTAGCTTCGATGTAAATGCAATTTAGGTCGCGGTAGACAGAGCGATATTTTTGGCTCATAATCGAGAATCTGATTTTGCGGAGTTCTGCAGAACGATTCCAAATGGTCGGATATAATATCAGAATATCGGCATCATTTTTGCCCTCACGAATGGCTCGCATTATATCCTCGCTCAATGTCTTTGACGATTGATTGTCCTTAGACTTTCGGCTTCCGGGAATCTGTCCCCACTCCCAACAGTTGGCTTCGGAATCGGGGAGTCTTTCGCCTATTTTTTCGGGGTGTGTCTTATACCATTTACCCGTAGGGTCTTTTAAGATGTACTGCCGCACCGAAAAAGTATCGGCGTTGCAGTTTTGGAGTGCGGCCATGGGAAATTTTTTATGAACCGTGCCACCGCGAGTTTGGGCAGCAAAACGTATAGCAATGTGTCCATGTGGCGTGTGCTTTCCATTTTCGTCTGCAGTCAGGCTTTGTTCCATACGAGCTATTATGTAGACGATTTTTCCGGCAGCAATGTCATCTTTTAACCGTTCAAGAATATCTTGTTGGTCGAGAGATATTCCGTGGTCTTGAGGATTATTTATTGTCAGTAACCACAGATAGGCTTTTTCGGATAAGATGGACGGTCTGCCTTTTCCTCTGCATTTTTCTGGTGGGATTACTTCTGTCTCGTTTGCGTCTCCATCAAAATCTGCTGCTTTTGCCATTTTCCATCACCACCTTTTGTCTCAATGATTGTCAATTTGTCTCAATAGAAATAGCTTTTATTAAGACAAATATTTTGACGATAATATGACTAAAACAACGACTTGTCTCAATGTCTCATTGTCGCTCGTAAAGTAATATTCCCCGCCGATCCCGGCGGGGACCCCTACGAGCGGCCCACAGGGACGAAAATAGAGGCGGCAGCAAAGGTGAGATGCTTTAGGGCATCCCGCCCTTGCCACCGCCAGATTGTGTTAATTGTCGCAGACGGCTACGCCATCAGCAGCAGCTTTCAGGTTGATTGACAGGATACGATTTTCGCCGCGCGCAAAGCGGGGATAGATACCCACACGCAAGTTATCAAACTGCACAAGATGGTCGTAGGAATCATCAAAAAGCAGTTGCTTGCCGGGAATCTTGACCCCAAGAAAGTTGTTTTCAAGCGTGGGGCAAATCACACTGTAGGAGTAGCCGTCAATTATATCAGTACGGACGTTGTGTTCGTCGTAGTGATAGTAGGGGCGGACACTGTACAGTCGCAGGTGGTTGCCGAGGGTCTCATTGGAGACGATGACCTTTTTGCAAGTCACATTGTTAAGTTCCATAGTTGTGTTCTCCTTTCTATGGAAGAGGTTGCCCCGCAATGATGCGGGTCGGACTTTATATCATAAGCAAGTCGAATTTGCTTCTGACATCTCTAATTTTATGCGCTTCGCACATTCACGCAAGGGGATTCAAGATGTAGAATCCGAGGGTAGCGGATTTTTACAAAATTTCTTCAAATAAATTTCTTCGCCGCGTTTCAAGCGGGCATCAAAGACGGATTCGAGGAGTTGCGGCACCATATCCATATCGCCGTCTAATGTATGACCGTACACGCCCGGCATACCAGCATGAACATGTCCCATTATTTCCTCGATTGTCCAGTTTTGGAAAGTGGGAATATTCTTTTCGGATTCTGGTAAGCCGCTAATCTCACCTTTATAGATTGACCGAAAGGTGTGCCGTAGTTCGTACGGAGTGATGTAAGGAATCCCGTTGAATTTACAAAATTTTGCCCAGCGTTCCCGGTAGCACAGTTGGCCAGTGTTTCCAAAAACACGCTCATGCGGATTGTTGGGGCTTTGCCGGTACTTTTCTTGTGCTTTCAGAATATCACGCGTTTGGCGCGTTTGTGGAAAATCGCGCTTTGCGTAGCCGTTCTTGCCGCCAGTTGTCACACCCTTAGCGTTGATAGCACGGCGGACGTGAATAAAATCATCATCAATATCGCCCCATTCGAGGCCCATCATTTCTCCAGTCCTCAAACCCGTAAGAACATTAAAGCGGTAGGCGTAAATCAGACTGTCCTCACAGACAGCACCGTTGTAAAGCACTTGCGAATGTGTGAAAAGAATATAGAGTGAAATAAGGTCAAGAGATTTTTTGTCTGATGATGGCGCACTGGCGGGAATTTTAATATTGTTGGTTCTGAGGTCTGAACGGATGTCAGAATCGTCAAGGTAACTACAGAAGCCAGAAAGGTCACCGCGCAAATTTAAGAGTGTTTTTTTACTTAAGTGATGTTCGTGATGGGCGGTTGAAATAACGCGCTTAAGGTCTTGCTTAGTAAGCCGGGAGATGCGAATGCGACCAATAACAGGAGCAATATGGTTTTTATATCTGTTGGCAATATTATATGTATCAGTAGTTTCAAGAGCTTTATCTTTTAGGTAAAGCTCAAAGAGGTCATCAACGGTTGTTTTGTCAGACAGTGAAAGGGGCGAATCACTAAGAAGCCAAGCGGCGGCTTTTGCGGCACAATCTTTTTGCCCGCGCTTGCCGGGAAGTTTTGAGTAAAAAGATTTCCGCTCTCCATCTTTCTGCACGTTGATTTTCCAAATTTCCTTTTGGGTAACAAAAAACACACGAGTAGCAAGCTCGCTTTGAAGATTAGGCATGGCTGTTCTCCTTACAAAACATAGAATTTTCGATGTAGGGTTTGACGAAGCACGAATAATACTGTTTAGGGGACAGATTCAGGATATTGCCGATAGAAGCAATTTCAGCAGAGGTGAACTGGGATTTACCCGTCATTTTGTCTGACATTGCCTGCGGAGAAATATAGATAGCCTTTGCAATTTCTTTATCGGTATAACCTGCATCTTGAATAGTGCGGTGAAGTTTGTAATGTAAATTGATAGCCATAGGAAGTACCTCGTCTGCTGTAGTGTAAATACTATCCTATGCAGTTCGCACGTTTACGCAAGCATTTTTTTCAAACCTCCAAATTCTTAATAAATTCGTCAAAAATAGCATCGAAAAGGAAAACAGCTGCACGAGGGCTGTACCCCATTTTGTACCCCACTCAAAATAAAAAAGCCCTTTAATTGAACCGTTCACAGCGGACTGAATCCGCCTATAACGGTGCAAATTAAAAGGCAATTATATTTGAATTATAATTCGATTCCCGTACGGGTCACCAAAAAGCACTATCTCAAATGAGGTAGTGCTTTTTTCTTGTGCTATAAACTTTTAAGGGAGTAGAGGAGTACGGGAATCGAACAGCCCGGGCCCCGCGTCCAGCGTCCCGCGGGGCAAAAACAGCCCCGCGGGCTGTTTTTAGGGCGCGGGAGATGGACGGGAGGGTCACCAAAGGGGCTGTTGTACATTCCCTCGTTTTCTTTTGCCTATTCCTCCGGCCTGACCACCGTTACGGTACACTGCGCTGTAAAACCGCCGCAGTCGGCGGTCAGGGTCGTGGTGCCGTAATTCACGGGGACGAGCCAGGAGCCGTCGAAGCGGGCGATGCGCTCGTCGGCGATGTGATAGGTCACGGCGGGGTGGTCGGTGGTGTCCTCCGGCAGAAGATGGCAGACTGCGCCGACGCGGCTGGCGTAGGCGTAGTCGGACTCGCGCGTGCCGTCGGCGGTGATCCAGGTCACAAGCTCGTCGTCAAAATACAGCGTGTAGTCGTCCAAAGCAATGCCGCGCAGCGGGCTGGACACCTGCACCGGGCAGCTGGCGGAAATTTTCCCGTCGGCGCTTTGCAGCGTCAGGGTGGTCGAGCCGCCGCGCAGACCGGTCACAATGCCGCTGGAATCGACCTCGGCAATCGTGTCATCGGCCACAGACCAGCGCCACTCGGTCAGGGCGGCGCGGCGGGGGCTGACCTCACGCCCGTCGGCATCCTCGTAGAGGACGGCGGTCTCGGCGGTCTGGGTCTTTTCGACCTGCACGGTGTCGGGCAGGGTCACGGCGGCCACCGGCGCGCCGCAGGACGTCAGGCCCAGCAGCAGGGCGGGCAGAACAAAAAACAGCGATTTCATGCAAAAGCCCCCTTTTGGCAGTATCATACCACAATGCGCCGCCGCAGGCAACTGTTGCACTTTTGGGCAAATGCGTGTACAATAAACTATATACTTTTGCAAAAGGGGGGCCGGGCATGGAGCGGACGGCGGGCGGCATCACCTACACGCTGACGCGGCGGCGGGTGCGCAACATCAACCTGCGCGTGCGGGCCGACGGCAGTGTGGCGGCCAGTGCGTCGCCGCGGGTGCCTGCGGCTTATGTGGACGCCTTTGTCACGGCGCGGGCCGACTGGGTGCGCACCGCACAGGCGCGTGCCGCGGCCCGGCGCGAACGAGAGGCCGCCGAGACCCCCGCGCTGCCGCCCAAGGCCGAGGCGCTGGCCTATATGCAGGCGCTGTGCCGGGCATACTATCCGCAGTTTGCGGCGACCTGCCCGGGCGGCACGATGCCCAAAATTGCGGTGCGTGACATGAACACCCGCTGGGGGTCGTGCAGTCTGCGCACCGGCACGCTGGCGTTTGCGCGGCGGCTCTGTACGATGCCGCTGCCCGCGCAGGAGTACGTTGTTGTGCATGAGTTCTGTCACTTTGCCCACCCCGACCACAGCCCGGCGTTCTGGGCCGCGGTGGCGGAGGTGCTGCCGGATTATAAGCAGCGGGAACGGATGCTGAAGCTGCGGTGAGAGCAGACGGATGAGGGGGGAGTTTGCCGCGATTGCCCGTGAACGGGGTGTTGGCGGAAGGTTTGCCCTCATCCGACCTTCGCGTTCGCTCGGCCACCTTCCCCCGGAGGGGAAGGCTTCATACTCTACAAACAAGGGAGGTTCCCATCTTGCCGTCTCCACAGAAAAAATATACGACGCTGGTCAGCAATACGCTGCTGTTTGCCATCTCCAACTTCAGCTCCAAACTGCTCAGCTTCTTCATCCGCCCGTATCTGAGCTACGCGCTCGACTCGCCGGACGTTATGGGCGTGTCCAGCCTTTTGCAGCAGGCCACAAACCTGCTGATCCCGGTGGTCAGCCTTGGCGTGGCCTATGCGGTCATCCGGTTCGGGCTGGACAAAGCGACCAACAAATCCAGCGTCTTTGTCAACGGCGCGGCGACTATCGGGCTGGGCTTTGTGGTGCTGCTGCTGGCCATGCCGCTGGTGCGGCTCATCCCCAACGCTGCGGAGTACCTGGGCTTTTTGTACCTCTGCGTGCTGGCCAGCTGTATGAGAACGCTGTGTACCCAGTTCATCCGCTCGCGGATGCTGAACCGGCTGGTCGCCATAGACGGTGTGCTGACAACGCTGAGCCTGCTGCTCTACTACCTGCTGTTCCTGAGCGTCTTAAAAATGGGCGCTACAGGCTTTTTGCTGGCAAATGCGCTGGCAGATTTGACATCCATGGTGTTTGTGTTCATTGCGGGCGGGTGCTGGCGGTACTTCAAGCCCAAGGCGTTTGACAAGACGCTGTGGAAGGAGATGCTGCGCTACTGCCTGCCGATGATCCCGGCGTCCATCAGCTTTTGGATCATCAACGCCAGCGACATGTTCTTTGTGCAGGGCATGTGCGAGGGCTACGCGGGCCGCAGCGGCAACCACTGGGTCGGGCTGTTGTCGGCGGGGTACTTCCTGCCGCAGATCATCACGATTTTGGGCAGCATCTTCTACGAGGCGTGGCAGCTCTCCGCCGTGACCGAGGAGACGGACCGCCAGGCGTTCTTCTCCAAGATATTCCGCGTGTATGCCAGCGTGCTGTTCTGCTGCGTGGCGGGCATCATCATGCTGTGCCAGCTGCTCATGCGGGTGTTCAAGGCTGAATATTTTGACGCCTGGACGTTTGTTCCGTTCCTGACGCTCTGCTCGATGCTGACCTGCCTGAACCAGTTCCTGAACAGCGTCTACGTCGTGTATAAACGGTCTACCGGCTCGCTGTTCACAATGCTGGCCGGTGCGGTGCTGAACCTGATTCTGAACTACCTGCTCATTTTGCGGTGGGGCCCGTGGGGCGTAACCCCGGCCAGCTTCCTGAGCCTGATGCTGGTGTTTTTGCTGCGCGCCTACTCGACCCGCGGTCTGCTGGAGATCGACTTCCACCCGGCGTGGCTTGTGCTGAATCTGGCGCTGGTGCTGGCGGAGATCTGGTGCATGATGAACCTGACCCATTGGGCGCTGCCCGTCGTGGGCATCACCGCGGTGGTCTGCGTGCTGAACATCCGCGAGGTGCTGAGCATGCTGGATACGCTGATCGGGAAGTTTTTGAAGAAACGGAAAAGTTGATTTTGATTTGCCTTCCCCCCCGGGGGAAGGTGTCTGTGGCCCCGACCACAGACGGATGAGGGGCAAGCTTGCGGTACTGATCCGCTTACGGGCTGCCGCCGGAAGGATGCCCCTCATCCGGCGCTGCGGCGCCACCTTCCCCCCCGGGGGAAGACTTAAAGGAGCTTATCATGGAAAACAACGCTATCCTCTCCGCCCTCTCCGCCCGCAAGAGCGTGCGGGTATTCACCCCCGACCCCGTCACGCTGGACGAGCGGGCGGCCATCCTGAACGCGGCGTTCCAGGCACCGACGGCGGGCAACCAGCAGCTGTACACGATCCTGGACATCACCGACCCGGCGCTGAAGGCCGCGCTGGCCGACCTGTGCGACCACCAGCCGTTCATTGCCGGGGCGCCGCTGGTGCTGGTGTTCCTGGCCGACTGCCGCCGCTGGCTCAACGCCTACCACGCTGCGGGCATCACGGACGCCCGCAAGCCCGGGGCAGGGGACTTGATGCTGGCCGTGGCCGACACCTGCATTGCCGCCCAGAATGCTGTGGTCGCCGCCGAGTCTCTGGGCATCGGCAGCTGCTACATAGGCGACGTCCTCGAGAATGCTGAGGCCATGCGCGACGCCCTGCACCTGCCGCAGTACGTTGTACCCGCCTGTATGCTGGTGTTTGGCCGCCCCACGGAGCAGCAGCAGCGCCGCCCCAAGCCCGCCCGCTTTGCCGAGCAGGCCGTCGTCTGCGAGAATGTGTACACGGACCGCACGCCCGACGAGCTGCGCGCCGACTTTGCGGCGAAAGCCGCCGCCAACGGCCAGCTCGACTACAACTTTGACAAAGCCGTGCAGGCATTTTGCAAGCGCAAGTACGCGAGCGACTTTTCCCGGGAGATGACGAGAAGCGCAGAGATTTACTGGAAAGAGTTTTTGTGATTGGCAGAGAACGCAGGGGCTGATCCCATATCCGCCCGGGAGTGTTGCCGCTGCCGCCGCGCCCTTGTAATCTCTACAAATAAACCACCCCCACCCAACCGTAGATGTTCTGCGGCTGGGCGGGGGCTTTCTTAGTTATTTAAGGGTGAAATTATAAATATTTTGTTTTTCATCCTGTAGTTTATGCTCTAGCGTAGTAAAGTTTTCATTGCTGAGAAAATCAGCGGTAAGAAGCAAATCCTCGTTACCGATATAGACATATACTTTTTTGTTCTTTGTGACATCTTCTCCTTTTTCGTTTGTTGTAGTTACAGGAACTCCGTCCCCATAATCAGCAGGGATAATAATGTCACCTTTTTTGAGCGTTACATTTTGCGCATTATAAAGATAAGCCTTGCCCGTAAGGGGAACAATATAGTCAGCTGCTTTTTTATCGGAATTTTCATCTTTGAGATGCTCGTCTAAGAATTTCATGGGATCGGGAGCGTTATTCAGTTCAGTAGAATCAACTTTTTTATAGTCATCACGCTTGCTGTTTGGAATATTTTTGGTAAGTGACTTATCCTGCTTATAATTGTAGTAAGCGATACCCTTCCAGCAAATAATTTCACCGCCACTAAAACTGATTTTATTATCCGTAGTGAGTTTGTGTGCCCAGTTATTTGCCTGATTAAAAGTGACCTTGTCGAGCTTTATATCAGATTTATCCTCACCTGATTTATGGTCAATCATAGAGACAGTAAAAGTATCAGCACCTGGCGGAACTGTGAAAGTAATCTTTTCAGCTTTTGTGTAATGCTGTGGTTGGTTTTGCTCCTCTAATTCATAGGTCTTCCCACGGCGGAGTTGTACAACATAGGGGGCGGAGGTAGTGATAAAAGATTGACAACTAGACAATTTGGGAGTACTGCCGCCACTGTCAAAGCCAAGAAGAATATGATCCCCATTTTTAGACCTGAGAACAAGGGTGGCGTCGGATACGGCATTGCCCGCGTCGTCAATTTTGTACAGATAGGTTTTGCAGGTCAATTTCTTGCTGTTGACAACATGAATAATATCTTCAATATCTTTGCAAGTTCCGTACAGTTCAACACGGCCCCATTCACCGTAATAATTTTTATAAATATTTGGTTTAAACCATGTATTATAGGCAGCGGGTTGTCTCCCGGGCTTTTTCATGTATGCATCCGGATACGGCCTGAAATTAAAAGAAAGAGAGCAGCTGACGCCACTCTGATATCCGGTGGGTGCAGTAACTTCGATGAGTTTATATTCTTTTGCTATATCCAGATAATCAGATTTAGTCATGCCATCTCCGGAATTAAGCCGCAGAGGAACAGAGCAATAACCCTGTGAATCACTTTTTAGATTCTCAAAAATGACTTTTCCTGTTGATACGTCTTTGATGTTAAAGAAAGCATCAGCAAGGGGCTGGTTTTCTGCATCGGTTGTAAAAATTTTTACAACGGCAGTGGGAAAGTACTGCAAGGTAATCACATTGCCATCCGCAAAAGTTCCATTCGTATCGCCGCCGAAATGGAACTCTTTAAAGGTACAGCCAAGGTATATGCCGTTATTATAAGATGGGTTGATTTCGATGGAGAAATCTTCTTTTTTTAGGAGCTGATATCCCGGTATAGGGGCTTTTTCTGTAATGGTAAAATTGTTTACCCTTGCGGGTAACTGACCGGCAACAAAGGGTTTGCCCGATGCTTCATCATAAATTTCAAAAGGAATATTGCCGTTTGCATCAGTAGTGACTTCGTAGGTAGTCTTATAGTTGGGAACCGTTACAATGTATGTTTTATTGGCAAATTCACTGGAAGACCCTGTTACGGCATCCTGTAAATGGACAAAGACTTTGTCACTCGTTGTAGGATCTACCTTTTTATCTTCCATGGTGATGCTGTTTCCGGTAGCAGATACTCCAGAATCGCCGCTCAAGCTCAATGTGTCACCGTTACTTTTAATTGCAAAGTTAATATCTGCTGCAATATCATAATTTCCGGGAGCTGAAGCTTCGTGCAGCACATAATTGCCAACCGGCAAACTAACGGAATACCCTGTACTGCTGGTTGACGAAGTCCAAGAAGCAACCTCCGTACCATCTTTAAGAATCTGTAGCTTTGCATCGCCAAGTGGAATCTTGGTGGTGGCGTCTACTTTTAAAATCGTAACCCCTAAGAGAGTTGGTTCTGGGCCTGGTGCAGGCTCCGGGTTGGGGTTTGGTTCCGGTTTGGTATCATCAGGCTTTGGAACAACGATGTTGTCAATACTTCCGTCCACACGCGCATTCGTTCCGGTGGCCGTGTATACGACCTGTATCCCATCGGCGCTGGTGTACACCAAGTATAAAACCTGCCCGCTGGCGTTGCAGGTCATCCACTGCACGGTACCGCTCACGCCTGCCTGAGAGGCAAGGTTGTCAGGCTTTTTGCTGCCGTTGGGAGCGCTTTCCACATGCAGCAGATACTGCCCGCTGCCCTCGGTCAAGGCGACCTTGCCGCCTGTGACCTCGGGTGCGTTTGCTTCTAATGGGCCTGCCCAGTTGGTCAAGGCGGCTGCATTTTCGGCGTTCCCGGCTACAGATGCGTTCTGCACCAAGGCGTATTTCTGCGCGCCCTGCCGGGTCGCCGTCATCACACACGCCTGCGTCTCACTGACGGCCTGCTTTTCCTTGGCGCTGTCAATGTACCCGGTCAGCGCCGGGACGGCAAAGGCCGCCAGCACACCCAGAATCACCAATACCACGATCAGCTCCACCAGCGTAAAGCCGCCGCGGCTGCGCGGGGTTCGTTTCAGACCTGTCATAGGAATGCCTCCTCTTTACTCGGCGGGGTCAAAAATGCTCTGGTCGCGCTTGGCGTGCGCGCCGATGTTGTTGTATTCCAGCATCAGATACCCCTTGGCCCACTCGTCCAGCGCGGGGTCTGCGCCGTACTCGGCTGTGCTGCCGTCCACCTTCATGTAGTCGTTGGCGGCGGTCACAACGGGGGTGTTGTGCTTCATTTCCAGCAGGTACTCGTAGTAGTCGCTCAGGGGCAGACCCGCCTGCTGCAGCAGGGTGGGGGTCAGCATGACCATGTCCATGCGGTTCAGCGGGTCGGTGGTGCTGGTGGCGGCTGCCGTGTGCTCCAGCGGGTAGTTGGCCCAGATGAAAAACGGCGTGCTGCGCTCCAAAATCTGCAGCTCGTTGTCGGTTTCGGCAAAGCTGGGGTCGGCCACATGGCCCACAAAGCTGGGCGCGTGGTCACCGGCCATGGCCACAATGACCTTGCGGCCCGTCTTTTCGTACTGCGCGGTAAAGTAATCGCACAGCTCCTGCACGGCGGCGTCGGTCTTTTTGATGCAGCTCAGGTACTCGTCCATCAGCGCATCGTAGTCGCCGTAGTCGGTGGCGGCGTGGACAATATCCAGCGACGCATCGTTCATATCGTAGTCGCCGTGGCTCTGGATGGAGACCAGGAAGCTGAACCGCGGCTTGTCCTCCGGCATGGCCTCGTACATCGTTTCCCAGTCGCGGTAGGTGGCCGAGTCGGTCTGGTACGGGCGGTCCCCGTAGGTCTCCTGCGTGGTAAAATCGCTCTGGAAATGGGTCTCGTCAAAGCCCAGCGCCAGCCAGGCGGAGTCGCGGCGGTAGTTGGAGTTCGTGTAGGGGTGGGCGGCCATCGTGGAGTAGCCCAGACCCTTGAGGTAGCTGACAACGCTGTTGGCGTTGTACAGGTTCAGCCAGTTGAACGGCGTGATGCTGGGCATCAGGATCAGCGAGTTGGAGGTCAGCATCTCGTACTCGGTGGAGTTTGTGCCGCCGCCCACATGGGGGCTGATCGTGTGGCCGTAGACCGAGTTGGGCAGGTTCTTGGTGACCGGCATGATGTCGGTGTCGGCCTGCAGGTCGGTGACAAGGTCAAAGTCGTAGAAGCTCTCGGACAGGATCAGCACAATGTCGGGGTAGTCCTCGGCGCTCTCGGGGCTGGCAGGGGCGATGTAGTCGTCGGCCTTGCGGGCGGTGTTCACCGCCGCGGCGTCGTTGTAGTTCTCCGGCTCAATGACAGGGTCGGCCATCAGGCTGGTGGCCTCAATCGTCCCGGCCAGATAGCCGTAGGTGTAGTAGGTGTTCTGCCACGCCCAGCCGTAGGTCGTCTTGGGCTTGATGGTCACGGGGCCGAAGTAGCCGAAGAACATGACCAGAAACACGCCCAGTGCGCTGCCCGCCGCCCGCACGCCGCGGGCCTTCCAGCCGGCGCGCTTAGGCGCACCCTTGACCAGCCGCGCCTGCACGAACGCAATCGCCAGAATCGGCAGGTAGAGCAGCGCAATCTTCACAACGTCCTGCGTGATTTTCAGGGTGTAGCTGCCCATGACCTCGGCGGCGGTGCCGAGGTTCAAAATGTCCTGGGGCATCAGCGCCGAGCCGTGCAGGTCGCGGGTGTAGTAGTTGATGAGTGCAATGATGGTGAACACCGCACCCGAAATGCCCGTTGCGCGGCTCCACTTGCCGAGCAGCGCAAACAAAATCAGCGTCAGGCAAAAGGCGGTCAGCGCGTTGAGCGGCGCGTAGAGCGGCCATTGAAGCTGCAAAAAGCTCTCGGTCACGCCGTCGGACAGCTCCAGCTGATAGCGGGAGATGAACCCCACCGCCACCGCCAGCAGGCAGGGGAGCACCCCCTGCAAGAGGAATTTCTTCCAGTTAAAGTTTTTCAAATGCTGCATAGGTGATGAATAAATACCTTTCTCTGTAAAATTTGTACATAACTATACATAATATATTATAACACGACACCACAAAAAAAGAAAGAGGTGCAAGCAGCACCTCTTTGGATATAGAATGATGTTTGTCCGGAATACGGATATTACAATACGCCTGCCCGTAGGGAGCGGCATATATGCCGCCCGCACCTCCCGGCCAGCACCCGCCAACCATCCACCACCCCGTAGGGGCCGGGCATGCCCGGCCCGCCACCC